>Ga0065711_1027042_pt1 | contig 55120 bp, 27 predicted proteins | sample Hoacrofraction12_FD_59098 | JGI IMG/M metagenome (GOLD analysis project Ga0065711, IMG submission 59098) | Hoatzin crop microbial communities from Cojedes, Venezuela - Epithelial fraction 12 v2 (version 2) | ecosystem: Host-associated > Birds > Digestive system > Esophagus > Crop | place... | reverse complement strand
TCCAGGCGGGTCTTGAATATCTCCAGAGAAGGAGACTCCACAACCTCCCTGGGCAGCCTGTTCCAGTGCTCCGTCACCCTCAGAGGGAAGAAGTTCTTCCTCATGTTCAGACGGAACTCTCTATGCTTCAGTTTGTGCCAATTGCCCCTTGTCCTGTCGCTGGGCACCACTGAAAAGAGCTTGGCCCCATCCTCCTGACACCCACCCTTCAGATATTTATAAGCATTTATGAGGTCCTCCTTCCCTGCTGTGTCCGCCCAGCAGCTGCCATTTTCAGTGCTGGGGGTAGGCAGGGTGAGCACACCAGGTCTGACAGCGTCAGAGGGACCCACTGCTGCAGCTGCCTGGGGTGCTGCCACACAGCTGCAGAAACAAGCTCAGGAATCGCGGGCGTTAATGGCAAGGAAGATGTTGGCCTGTGTAACCTGTGTGGATTGCCGCCTTGCCTCTGCAGGGCTGTCTCCAGGTTTAACCCTGGAGCAGAGGTGGGACCTTGTTCGGCAGATGAGGGAGCCACGACAGCCCCGGGGGGCTGGGCCTCTTCTGACATGCTCTGCCACCCCGAGTGCTTGATTCTGGGCGGTCCCGGGTGCTGCGGCACCCGTGCCTCCTTCCCTGGCTTGGCCCTTCAGAGGGGTGTGTCAGCACGGGTGTCGCCTATGCCCAAGGGTGGGCTGGAGCCCTGGACGTTTGGTAACACCAGGCACAGAAAAGCTGCTTTCAAAATGGCATCTGGCAGCCCTTTCTCTTCCCCTCTGCCCTTGCCTCAGAAACAGAGAGCTGGCACCACTGCAGGTGTTTTCCCTGTGTCGCTTCGACTGCTTTGAAGTGGCAGCTGCAGAGAGATGTCTTTTCTGTGAAGAAATACCTCCTTTTTCGCTTGCTTCTTGACATTTCTGTGGCTGAACTAAGAAGGCTCTGGCCTCTGTTTTAATCAAGTAATACAGATCTCACGTACAGGCTGGTCGCCCTGGAGCTCACGAGAGCATATGAGAGACTTCTTGCCTGAAATGGAGACCCAAATCCAGCACTGACTTCACAAACACTGTTTCCATCTTTCTCGAGTCCCACGTTTGCTTGCGCATGTTCCTGGCCAGCCGTGATGCTGTCTGCTAAGCACCTCCCGGCCGAGACCTCATGTTTTCTCTGTTGGGTCACTTTTTCACTGCCCTGCTGTCTGGACATCTTGTGTCTTGCAGACCAGGAGTTTGTCGGAGAGTGTCGTGGAAGCTGAGGCAGATCCCTGACAAAGTAATGCTGGTTGTGGGACTTGTTGGGAGATGAAACTGGAGGGGGAACTTTCTGTGTTTCTATTGACCTACTGGTAAGACAGTTGCCAGCCTACAGCCCTCCTGCCATAGAGGTTCCTGGGAGCCTTCCTTGGGGGAAAGTCTTAATGCATCTCCATATGCATGGCAGCTGTTCTCCTCTAGGCAGCCAGAGTGTTCCCAAGCTGATTTTATATCATGTTCATATTCTGCCCAACCTCTCTCCCCTCTTGCACATACTGCTCCCTGAAGCCCCCCCTGCTCCCAGAGGATGTTCTGATGAGCACCAGCCTGCTTTACCTCTCATCCAGTTTGTGCTCAGCTCTGAGGGTGCTTGTCTTGTTCACACTGGATCTCCCACCCCAGGGTCCCTGTGCGCCTCCACTCTCAGTAGCAAGTCCCTTCCTGCTGCGCTGCACATCAGCCCTGGGCACTGGCTGCTTGAGCCCATTTACCCGTCTGGTTATTTTACTCAGAAGTAAAACCCCTGCTCCTGCTTTTGTCTGAGATGAAAATACCTGAGCATATTCATTACTAAAAGTAAGCCACGTTCACAAGGAAAAAAAGGCATATGAAAGCTTTATGTTCTTGCAGTCTTGATTCTTCTGCAGTAACCTGTCTTGTGCCACCAGTCATATCCCCGCAGAGAGTGCAAAACAGTGCCCAGTGCTGTCTCTTGTATTTACTTTGTGAAGATGCTAACGACTGTGGAACCAAAATGAAGTGGGTCTTCCCTGAGGAGATAATACCATTTTGTTCTGAGAGGCAGGTCATAACAAGTGAGATGCATGTGCACTTGCTTTCTGGCGTGCACTTCTTATTTCTTCTTTCCTGTTTTCTTACAGAAGCAAAGTAAAGAGTCACTCATACCAGTTGATTGCTGTTGGCAGGATAACTATTCTCTGTTTTGAAGGTTTCATAAGAGAAAAAATAGGAATCACACTCTTCCCTCCTTCTCTGTAGCTCACATCACAGTCTCCTGAGAAGTGGTGGCTTTCTTCCAGGTGATGCTCAAACTTAATCTTAACAACAGCAATTTGCTATCAATAAATTAGAAGTCGAGTGATTCAGCATCATAAAAAGACCGTGAAGCTCATTGGGATTCTCATTTCATTTCCTTTGTCAGTTTATACAGTTCTTGGACAAACAATGTTCCCTGGTTCTGATTCCAGATTAGATTCTGTGGCTCTCTATTTCACAGCTACCATAAAATCAGGTACAGCAGTGATGGGAGCCATATAAGTACCTAGACAGATGATAAAAATATTGTTGCTGGGTCCTTCAGGGTGTGCTTTGTGAGAGAAGACAGTTAATCTAAAGAATAAGGGATTGTTAACTTTTACTATATAGCATATGCAATACCAGCTTTTATTAGTCTGGTGTTCAATACAGTAACTGATGTGCTGTTTATGGTTGGGGTTTTTTTAAATCTGTGAGATAAAAAGTTCCCAAACTTTCTGCTTCAGTTGTCCTGTTTGCAGTGTGTGAATGCTGGTGATACGAAGTGAAAGTAAAATAAGCACCGGTATTAAATGTATAGCACACAGGTGGAACATGAGTCACGTGTGTCCTTGAAAAGGTTTGGGTTTTCCCTGGATCAGTAAAGGATTGATTTCTAGTTTAGCTAGAGTAATGTAACAGCTTACAATAGACACTGCTTACAACACTGCTCAGCTCCCGCATTTGAGAGGGTTGTAGGCACTGTGGCACTCCTCAAGATGTGTGTAACAAATAGTGAAACACTGCTGTGTGGATGTCCAAAGCTGCCCCCCCACAAAATACCCTGCATGAGGGGTCAACACCGTTCCTTTTGGGATTATACAGGTCATCAGGTGGGCCAGAGCTCGTGTGCTGCCAGGTGTGGTCGCTGCTGCAAGGAGCTCACTGCTGCGTGCACAGCGCAGTGACAAGGGGTGACGAACAGAGAGAAGAGAAACACAAAGGAAAGAAGCTGGAGTCACCACTAAGGCAATTTGGCTATGCAGTCTCAGAGAGCTGTGCACTCATTGCTTGCCATATATAATAGTAATCAGTAGAAAGTATTGCCAACTTTTTTTTTTATGTATGTTATTTAACACATCTTTGTATTTTTGCATTTACATTCAGTTTCTTTTTTTAAACTGAGCATGAAATGACAGTTTTAGCCCGTAGCTGCTTTCAGCATGCTGGGAGAGACGAGTGCCATTTCTTTACCTTTCCATCGTTTGAGGGAAAAGCAGTCATTCTTTACACAAAATCTGCATCTGTGGCAGCTTTTAAAGACTTCTTTGCCTGATGTCTGAATTTAGTTTTTAAAAATTTTGAAATGCCAGCTTTTTCTGCATAAAAGCTGCTTATCCCTCAATTGCAAGAACTTCAAACAGTTTGCTGACAGCACCTAGACAGCCCCAACTGAAATAGCTTGCGACGGTTACAGCTTCTCTTGGCTAGTGGGGGAGATTAAGAGCAAAATCCTACGGTGATGAAGATCATTACACCGAAGTCCCTCTCTGCTGTTGATCTCTACACATCTCCAGGCGTGACCGCCACTTGCCGCATTCCCCCGCCTCACAGCGTTGCCGCCGTGCAGAGCCGTCTGCGGGAGCAGCCTGTCCCTCTGCGCTCTCTGGGTGTCGCATCTCGGCTCAGCTGAGGGGCAGCCTGTGCTCCGCAGCGGTGCTTGCACATGGCTGGTGGTTGTCTCACGCTGCTTCTCGCTCGCTTGCAAAGCCAAAGTGGCTACTTCACACATTTCAGTGTCTGACACTAATTCATCCCTCCTCCATGCCTCCAGAGCAGCACAGGAGCACAGTGCATTTATGCTCTGTTAAATCTGCACGACAGGCAGTGAGATGCATTTTAATTATTTTCACCTGGGTATGTGCAGCATAGAGGGAGAGTGTATCAATTTTTCTATTTATTTTTCCCATCTCTGAATGAATAAATGTTTTTTGCTGAACAGCTGTAGGGCTCATAACCTCAGGGTCATCAATGTTTGTCTTTTCAGTTGACTCTTCTCTTGACTTTCACTTAGCTATTGCATACCTTGGGGATCTACCTTTACTGTACATGGTAGTCAGAGACGTAAAATTAAGATACACGTTGATACCAGCCCCTGTTTGCTGGGATCTGAAAGGAGAAAGCCCCTACAGGAGCAGGGGCCTGCAGCATTTAGGAAACTGGCCCCCGTGACTGGCGCATGGGCAAAACGCCAGACTTCCTTTGTGAATATGAGCCCTGGTGTCTGTGTAAATGAGCTGCTGCGATACCAGTACCAGGGGCTGTGACACCTCTGTCTGTCCATCCATGCCCAGTTTCTACTGGAGTAAATAGAGGCTACAGAGGTCAGTGGATCTGGGCAAAGAATTTCTTACTGAGGGCTTTTGGAGGCAGCTGTTGGATGCAGAGCTCCACATGTTAGAGGAGAACGGGGCCTGAGCTGACATAACACAGTTCGAAGCAGTAGGTGCTGTGCTCCTTCTGTGCCTGACTGCCCTTTCAGCGGCTCATCTCTGCATGCACGCACAGGCAGTGGGTGTCAGACAAGCACTGCAGGCTCACGGCAAGCTGTTTGCGCCCTTTCTAACATAGTGCAAGCGCTGTGTGTTTGAGGAAATGGAAACTCCTTTCTAACCACTGGCTCCATCTCAGAACATTGTTTGTATGGATCCCCATTTTAGGAACCATCTATTCACCTGGCTCGCAGGGAGGGCTGCTTTACCCCTGCAGGTGGGATCAAGACAGGCAGCTTCACAAACCTCATGAAATTTTTACTTAGCAGGCAAACCAAGGCTATCACTGAAGACAGTAAATGTTTTTTGAAAGAAGTGAAAACATATCTTCTGGGTTTTGTGCTCAAGCTGATAGGCTACACTGAGAATAGCTAATGGCCCCTACCTGGCTCCAAGGCCCCCTGCAAGCAGCAGCCTTACTGCGAGCTGTTGCTTTAAACTTGGAGGAAAGGAGCACCTGCAGCCTATTAGGGCTTATTTTCTATCAGCTGCTGTTTGCTGGGGCTCTCTGTCTTCCAACTTGCAAGTACTCCTTCCTTTTCCCCCTCCCTTGAGATTGCTTTGTACTTCTTTGTTCTTTCCTTTTCACCTCCTCTGTGATTTAAGAGAGAAAAGTGCTGAGAAAAGTTGGGTGGAGGACTCTGGCAACTTTCTTCCCAGCACCCCTTTGCGTGGCAGTGTGCTGGGAAACCCTTGGGAAACCCCTTAGTCCTGTCACAAGGTAAAGATTTGCAGAGCACCAAGTCCCAGCATGGTCCTCTGCTTTATCTGCCTCTATCCTACGTGTGCCATGGGGTCGCTGGTACGAAGGTGGGCCTAAGAGCAAAACCTCCTTCCCTCTGGCCCCGTCCTGGCCGGCAGCCCCCCCCACAGACATACGCAGGCACGGCTGTGCCAGTTCCACCGCAGGGGAAATCTCAGTGCTGGCAGAAGATGGTTCAGCAGCGGCTTTCCTTGCCAAGCCCCTGAGCGTGCCAGTCACTGGTGGAAGCTAGGTTTTGATTTGCTTTTCCGCTCTTTCTGCCAGCTCAACATATGAGGTGGTGGTACTTTTTGTGATGTTTTAGTAGTTAACAATCATTGTGTGCGTGCTGTGAGAAAAATCCTACACAGAAATGAGATAGTGTGTCATGTATGGCTTCCTTTACAGCAGCTTTTAATTTTTATTTTTTTTTAAGAAGCCTGTGGAACTGGACCACAATAGAGGAAGAGGGGACGAGCTGAGAAGAAACAACAGAGACAAAAATCTTTGAGTGTGTGGCTAACACAGCATAAGGCAAAAAGGTAGAGTTGCTTCTATGTGGTTGTTAAGATTTCACCCACTCACACTGGCTGTAAGGTAGCTGTTGGCTCAGTTTGTGCCACTGCCCATATACTGTCCTTGGACTCTTACTTTCTAAAGGTGGAAGGGGACAACAGAAAGCTCCAGAAGCTCAGGGAGATGGAAGCTGGATTAAGACAGGCTTTAGCACGCTTGTTCTCCAAATGGCCTGGCTCCAGGCGAATTGAGAGAGGGGTTGTACTGCTCCGCAAGCGAGCTGGCCCTCACAGCCCCTTTCCCCCACCCCAAAGTGTCGCTGCCTCTTTGAGACCAGCCCAATTTCACCACTACCTCACATGCAAATACATGAAAAAGAGCAAACCCTGGGTTTATTTACTGAAGCAGCTACCTGCTTAGTGTTTAAAACCATGGTTTCATTTCCACAGTATTATAGGGCAGCATCATAGCCTTTAACAGCCCATGAATCAAAAGTTGTCAGCTTTTCCCCTTCTGCCATGAGCCTTGTGATTCCTGCCATGTGCTTTAGTTTCTTGTGGTTAGCCGAAGCTTGCTTGCAAATTTTTCCGGTTTAGAGATGTCCATCATTTCCTGCACTCTTTAACAAAGAGGAATGCCAGCCAAGGCAGGCAGCCTTTCCACGCAGCTCCTCGCCCGCACGCACCGAGGGTGCTCCCAGTAAACAGGGTCACTGCCCGTGGACCGCAGCAAGACTCTGCTTTACGTCTTGCTGCTGGAGGGAGTGGGGGGATTGGGAGGCTGGAGGGGGAAACTGGCCTGAAAATGTCAAAAACCAAACCAAACCCAACAACCAAACAACCGAAGAGAGCCCCACAACTTTTTCTCCAGTTGTTGAAAAAAAAGTCTTCTATACTTAAGTGGAAATTTTTCTATTATTGTTATTATTTCAGCTTGTAGTTGGCCGTGGGAACGTTTCCAAAGAAACCAGTGCTCTGGGAAACCTTTTGTTTTCCAGAAAGGCTGTTATTCAAAAGCAATTAACATAAAAACACTAAAATTGTCTAACTTCAGAGACAGAACAGTGGAGGAAGGAAATGCGAGAGAGCGTGTGCGTGCAGGGGGAACGCGGCCAGCCGGGGCAACAAGAGGGGCAGGTGGGGGAGGTCGGGGGGCTCAGGGCAGGCGTGGACGGGTGCAGCTGCTGATGAGGATCGAGACAGGGAGACCACACACACGGGGGATGCAGGAGCAGGGCAGAGAGCTTGAGGCTGCTCTCACCTTGGAGGGTAGGACAAGCCAAGGAGATGTGTGGGGCCCAGGGCAGATGGAGTGCCAGGAGGGAGGATGGAGATGCCCAAGTGTCTCTCCGTTCTTCAGGCCGCGTATGAAATCTGTGTTATGTGTTTTGGCAGCTCTGAGTGCCTGTTGTGATGAGGTGCAGCTATGGTCTCAAGACCAGGCTTGTGCTCTGGAAGCCCAGGACAATGTTTCCGAATCGTCTCGCTTCCCACCATGAATGCTGGGTGATGGCACCAGCAGATACAGTGTTAGTGGTTTTATTTTATGTAGGTACATTGCAACTTTTTTCCATCATTTCTGCAGTGGGTTTTGAACCAGCTGGCTGATTCCAGTCTCACTTGAGAGGGCAGGGGTTCGCTAGATATTAAGGTACTGTACAGCTGTGTGGAAATGGAGGTCGACCCGAGGGAGTTTCCGGCTGCCCCAAGGCAGATCTCTTTGCCTTTCTCAGAAGAGCACAACTATTTTAAAGTCTGAACTGCACCACATGCAGCCTGAAGTAAGGCACTTTCCTTTGCAAGGCAGGGCAACAGCTCTAAATTTACAGAGTATCTCTTTAGGCCTTTTGACCTTTCTATCTGTCTTTCGTCAAACAATTTTCCATCATCTCCTACCCTGCTCACGTCCACACACATTGCTCTCAGCCAGTCAGAGATGTAGAAGAGAGCTCAGTCCTCCCTGGGGGGGACCTAGGGGATTTGGGAGGCAGCCGGAGGTAACATTGCAGGCAGGAGACCCGTGGAAAGGAGAAGTGGCAGTAAATACTGTGGAGGCTGAGATCACTGGGGATGGAAGAGGTGAATTGGAGTTACTGGGGTGGAAGGGAGGGATGTGGAAGTGGATTAAATGTCCCAAACCAGCCAGAATTCCCAAGTTCAGCAATGCTCGGAAGAACCTAGCTGTGTCCCAGAAGCACCTCTGAAACAGAAATCCACAAAGACCTTAGCTTAAATAAAAGTCTGAAATGCAAAAGCTTGTTGTAGACCAGACAGTGGTCTCACACTCTGAAAAACCCACAGAAGCAGGGCAAGAAGCATTGCACAAAAAGGCAAAAGGTGTGTGCAAACAGCGGGGACGGCAGAGCTGGAAGTGACTCCCGACAGGCGGAGGTGGGGGGGAGCACGGTGTGCCGGTGGCATGGGAGGAGGCGTCCAAGAATCTTCTGCTGCAGAAAGAGGCTTTGCAGGTTTTTGGAGCAGTGTTCCTGCTGGTTTTTTCCTGCAAGCCTTCCCTTGCATTCAACGGGCAACATAAACTTTTGATAGATCATCAGTAGCTGGTACCGCAGGGTCCCCCCATTTGCATCCTTCTATCTGGTTTCAAGATCAAATTTTAATTGAAGCAAGATGTGGCAGACAGGATGAGTTTCTAAAAATAGGCTCTAAAATGTCATCTTAAGAGGAATGTGTGTGACTCGGTTCAAATACCAATATAAAGGAAAAAAGTGTTAAACATGTAGCCCCATTAGACACCAGAAGGTCTCCTTGTAAATTGTTTTATTCTTTGGCAGATATTTATTTAGGCTGGTTCCAGCAAATGATAACATATTTTCTGCTTTGGTGCCCTGTAAATGTGTTTTGCTAATAGTTTCCATTCATATTACTCTTTGTATTGTCACTGAATTTCTTGCACAGATAATGTGCGCTCTTACCAGTTTCTTCTTCTTTCACAATTTTTAAAAAGTGTAATTATGTAATCTATTACCTGGTACGCTGAAGTGATTTCGTTTGGGTTTTTAACCAAATCCTCATTTAAAATGTGTAATTTTTCATGATCTAATACTCTAGAATGACCGTATGATTTATCTGAGAAACCATTTAGAACATTGTAGAGGTGGTGACGGAGGGTTTGAAACCCACGCTGGGTGTTTAAACTTCCAGTTGCATTTATGTAGCACAGTACTTAAGCCATCTGAGCCCCCCAGAAGATTACCTGTATAAGTAGCAGAGGCAGCCAGGATTCAGCTTTTGTTATTCAATCTCTTTTCGACATATGAAGTGCTCTCAAACAGCTGGTTACGTAAGTCGAGGTTTGGCGAGGTTATGTTTTTCAGCATTTGACTCTCTGCACTGCGTATTTTCTCATTTGGTTTAGGATTTTTTGCCTCGCTTTCTGAGGGGTTGCATGTATCATCCTTACTGCTGAAGTTCTGCAGCAGCCTGTATATTTTGAGGAAAATATATATTAGAAGTGTAAATATGTTTTCACTGTAAAAAAATATACAGCCTAAGAGTGGCTAAAACAAGAGCCCGAAGTATGTTTTTTTAAGTATGCTTATGCAAGTTTAAATAAGTGAAATATAGACTTTTAAGCATTATCCGTACTCACTGAGCTTGGCACAATATTACTATAGATAGTCAGCACTCAGAACCAGCTACCATTTAAAGACCGGTAACAACAGTACTGTGTTTCTAGGGGTTATATTGAAATTAACTGCTCCTTATCTGTTCTGTGAAGTTAAAGAGAAGTTTACCCTGTACAGCAGTGCTAGCTGTTTATGTATGTGCTGCAGAACTTTTCAAACATTTTGAAACCTGTGTTATATCTGTGTGAAAGCCATTTATATTACATCAAGGTTAAGAAACAACACATTCAGCAGTCATAAATGCAGAGTGCAGGCCTTAACATTCAAAATTTAGGTGCTTTTTTTCTTCCTGTTTTTTGGCTGGTGGATTTAGCCATAACACTTACACTAATGGAAGTTATGAGTTAAATATCCTAGGCAGTCTCGAGCATGAGAAGTCACAGACCTTATATTACAAATGAAATATAAAGCTGCTTCAAGCCACAGACAGCAAGCAGTTTGTTTTGATAAGGTTTTTGGGACAGGCTGACAGTTTAGTTCATTGTGACATTGCTGTTGCTTGAATTTGGGCATTAATCTTGCTATCTAGTTGATACATCTTAAAATGTGTTTTAAGACTTGTTAGCCAGAGTACCAGGGTATAGGAAAGCAGGATAAGGGGTCGTGGTTGTGGAGAAGCAAAAGCGAGGTCCTCTGCCTAAAAGCACAGGGTATGTCTCCTCCCCCTCGAGCACTGAACACACGGTCTTCAGCAGCAGAACTCTGAGGTGAAACCATGCGCCTGGCACAGGACCCCCGTTTGGCTTTCCGACCAGTTTGGAGACTCCTTTCTGGCCACAACACCAAAGGGCCTCAGTTGCTTCCATCTCATCGTGGTTCTTTGTGGTGGCAAAAAGTGGGAGATGGAGGAGAACTTTTAGCTGAGTGAGGCCTGAAGTTCCCAGGAACCGAGAAGATCCACAGGCTCCTGGATCATCTTGTGCCCTTAACACACCTGGAGTGCTGTTCTTAGGCAGCCACACCACGATATAAAGCAGACATGACCCATTCATCAAACCAGTAAATATGTGAAATAATATGAGGTACGTGCCATATGAAAGTAAGCAGCTCTGTGAATCTTAAAGCTGGCATTCAGACTTGAAAGCAGTAAACCGAGCCAAACTGAGACGTGTCTGCACCTTCTGCAGTAAAAACCTCAAAGCACACGTGCACAAGGCAGGGCTTGGAGTAGATGTGCCGAGTAAAACACCATCTAGACAGGTCTATCTGCAAGTGGAGAAAGAACGTGGGTATTTTAAAGTCTGAACTGCACGTGTACATCCTTACATGAGGTACTTTCTTTTGCAAGAGGAGAAAAGATTGCTGAATTTTCTGAATTTGCCTCTCTCCCTATATCCCCTTACAATGCCTTTGATTTTTTCCAGATAGTCCTGGCCTTTGTAGCAATCTGGTTAGGGAACAGAAACCATATTGTTTAACATGGGTGACCAGTCACACAGCATACTTGAATCCTGAACAAAAATACTTGGAGATATTGGTACCATTCAGGAACCCATAGGCAAAAATTGCTTTCATTGAACCGCTTTACTGCATGGTTGTAAGAAAAGACTGTAAAAATGTTACCCATTTGTGGTCAGAACAAGTATCAAGCACAATATATCACTCTCACTCAATACTTCTGTAACTGTAGCTGGCAGTGAATTTGCTTTAACTTCAGAAGAGCACTGAAATGAAACCTTTAGCAGAGATGCAAACCTATCGTGCAGTGCTGGGTTTTCTGTTCCTCATGCCATAGTCTTCCTCCCAATCCCAGATTCACTATGCCTACCAAGAAATATATTCTATTGAGGCAGCAGAAAATCTAAGCAGCTTCTGACTGCAGAAGCCAGCATAGCAGCTGAGCTATTTGGGATGAGAGCACCATGAGACGACTGTGGTTCCAGCAGGATTTGGCTCAGGGATCGTGTGGGAAGCCTTTCCACTGCCAGACCAGTGATGAAAAAGAGAGGGGGGGTGAGGCCAACACGAGCTCCAAGCTGTGAATCACCACTCGCATTGGCCCAGGAGCCTGCAGACGGAAAGGGGTCGGCAGCGGCCACTGAAGCTGAGCAATGTGGGCTCGCCTCCCCTGCTCCCTGCTAGGAAGAGACGTGCTTTTTTTCCCCCTCTCTGAGACATGCCTTCTCAGATGGCATTCGCCGGCATTAATTGGAGCACCTCCCTTCTGCATCCTCATCAAACGGTGCTGACGCTGCAGAGTCAGTGTTAAGATCAGCTTCTGACACGCTGGCCAGGTCAGCCGGTGGGTTTGCCTCGGGCCTGGCGGGTAGAGGTCTCCATCTAATTTTATTTGGGATAAAACGATGAATGGCAATGAAGCACGTGAAGACTGTCCAGGAAAGGAAGGAGCCCCTATAGTTGAGAGTGAGCTTGACTCTTGGCTTTTCTTTTTTCCCTCAGATACATTTAAAGTGTTGACACTTTGTCCCACTGGAGCAAAATACCACCAGGTAAAATACAGCAGTGAACACACTAAAATGGGTGTTACACCAAAAACCAACAAGAGATGAAAAAAACCAGCTGAGGAGGAGGAGTTTAAAATGAAAACTGCACGCATCCTGAGCTGTGCCTCACTCTAGTGAGTACCTCCTTCAGCCAGCTGCTTTGGAAGTGATTTCCTGCTGCAAAGGACAGGTACCTGTCCAGCTCCGAGCCAGACCCCCATGTCCCGTGACTGGAGCCAGCTGGGAGTGGGATTTTGGCTGACTCTGCAGTGGAAACGCATGTCAGCCACAAAGTGGCTTCCAAGTCTGGGTCGTAATTTTCCCCAAATGCGGTGCAGAAGTGAGATTTTGCCTCTCCCTGTTGCTGGGGCCTGGGCTGATTTATCAAGAAACGCCAGGGAGATGCACAGGTACTCACGGAGTGAACTTTAATGTAATTTAATTCCAGCAAGGGCCTTGCTTTCCACCCCGTTTCCTGGTCCGTAGGGAAACAACTGGGGAAAGCAGGACCCTCTGCAGCAGGCTTGACCCCGTGTGGCAGCCGATGGAGCCACCTGTGTCTGTGTCACCGTGCCCTCGTCCAAGCCAAACATCTCGCTTCCTGGAGTCCCCGGCCGGAGGGGAATGTCGCGGTGCGTCACCGCTTGGAGCGGAAAGCGGATGGAGCTGCGGGGAGCCCACGCCGTGGCCGGCTCGGCTGCAGGCATTGCTCCTGCGAGCCCGTGGCAGCAGATGGCTCGCTCTTGTGCTTGACGGCAGGAGAGAAGCAGGGAAGCAGGAGTGTGGTGGGGTGTGTGTTAGTTTTTCCCCGGAAACCTATCTGTCTGGCAGCTATCAAGCCCAGCATCTGTGTGTCCTGGGAAGTTCAGAGAGACGTGTTGCACCACTGATTCAGCCCCTGAGCTCCCCAGCTGCTTGGCTGGGGGTGGGTTTGGCGGATAGTCCTGCGTGAGCCTATTGCAGAAGTTAAAAAGTTATTTTCTCAGCTCTTCTCCCTTCCCCAGCTCCCACTGAGGCACCAAACCTCTGGTTCCTTTCTCAGAAACTAACTAAAGCTTTGACTCACTAAAGCTTGGCCACCATGGAAAAAAAGGTATAAAAATATAATTGCTAATATAATAAAATAGATTTTATATGTAGAAATATGTTACAGATTGGATGACAGACACGTTTCTTTCCTTTTTCTGTGTTTCTCCCTGCTAGCAGTGCACACACATTTCCTCTGTGGTGGGGTTCCCATCACTGCAGTTCCAGGCAACCTCCGTCACGCAGCGCTGCGCCGAGGCTGGGCTGGGACAGCCAGCGGCAGGTGAGCTGTCTGGGACCGGAGCTGGCCTCTGCGTTCCCCTGTGTGCAGAGGGAGGGAAGGGGGACGATATGCCTCCCTGCTTGCCTAAATCAGCGTGTTGGCGGTGACAGATAGTGATAAGGCAGGTGAATAGGTGTGTAAGTCTTTTCATCCAAGGTCACCACTATGGCGTGTGCGAAATAGTGGCTTTAACAAGCTACGCTGGCTCTGGGTTGAGAGGAGAGGGGTTTGCTGTGCCTCTGCCTACCCCCTGCTCACCCAGCCTGGCTCCCCGCAGGATAACTTGTTTTCAAGGTGTATGGACGGAGGTGCCACTGCCTTCCTCCTGCCTCCAAAGCTCGGTAGCTGGCTGATTGCTTTTTTAGCGTGAGTGTTCAGAAAAACATTCTTAAACCATGGTGTCTCCAGAGGTTTGTGGTAAGAAAACAATGTTAATTTGCCCAGTCTAGAAGTAGGAGGATGAAAAAAGAATAAAATACACTGTGTTCTTTGTCCCAAATACCTGGAATCAGTGTTCTTGGTGGAAACAAGTGCCATAAATGGCTTTAATGGTTATTTTTCTCTTGTTTATGGAGCAACGCAGTATTGCTGGCACAGCACTGGTGCACTGTACAGCACAATCCACCTATTTTCACTTTTTGATGAGCAGTGACTCTAATTAGTGTAGATGTTGGACTGGGTGTGCACCCATGCTCTGTTGCATTTTTGAAAGGGGAGCATGTCATATCAGCTTCCAGAAAAGTTCAGGATAGCTGCCTGTGTCACGGAAAAAAAGAGACTTGATTAACAGAGGATGTAGGAAGCCAAAGTAAATACTAGAAATGTGTAAAGCAGTTGTGGTGGTGTAGATTAGTACATATGAAGGAATGTGTAAATCTAAGCGCTTGACATGATTGATTTTACATTGAAAGGGAAGTCATCGTGTGACTACATTTTTAGTTGGAGGTCCTCGCTGACAGCGTTGGAGCTATTTCGATGTCCCACTCAACTCAAAATCTCAAATATCAGTGAATATTTAGACCTGCATTCAGATCTTTCCTGACTTGCAAATATGGAAGTACGAGTAATGAGAGAGGAAAAGTGAAACTTTAGAAAGCGTGCCCGTCAGCAAAAAGCGCTGGTATGCACACACAGCACCTCTTGGTTGAACCACATACCCAGTGTTTCAAATAATCCCTCTCCACCGAAGGCAGAGGTGATGGTACCTGGCTAACAAGACCCGCTGAAAGGCAGGAGGAGCGCTTTGCAAGCCTTTGAGTCTTGCCTCAGAGCTGCTCTTACCCCTTTTAGTGGTGTTGTTAGTGGGCTGACAGACACAGCTGCAGGAAACATCCTGCTGACAAAGAAGCAGGTGAAAAGCTGCAGTTATTTAAATCAGTCACTGAGACACATCCAGTGAACTCGGTTATGCAGAAAGCATGAATTACCATGTTCTTACCCTGTCATTTAAAGACAAATGTTTTACAGCACAAACCCCATCATTATGTGTACATATGAAAAAAAGGGGGTGTTGTTTTTTTTTTTTAACAGGAATTGTAAGACTTTTAGACTTGCTAAGAGTTGGGTCCAACTTGTGGTTAAATCCTGCAGACGATAGTCTTGCTGATCTCAGGATTTTCCAAAGATTAAAATGCAGATGTCTGGATTTCTCAAAGCCCTATGAAACTTCAAAAACATTAGACCCATTTCACTCTTCACCAGATACCCGAGATGGCCATAAACTGCTTGAGCATCCTGGCAAATTTCCTGTAATAGACAATCTGTTGAATGTGGCTTATTAGCAATTTCAGGTTTTATATTTTAGCAAACAAAATCAAAGTTGTTCCTTTAGATTTTGCTTAACTACAACAAATTATTTATAAGGTGCACCCCCATGTGCGCGCAGGTACAATAGTTTTTCCGGTCGTGCTATTTTTATAACAGAGTACCATTCGAAATGCATACATGTGGAGGGTGTTCTGTATAGAGATATACATAAAGCCTGAGCCAAGAAAAACAAAGGAATCTCCCAGCAAACCCCGGCACTCCCGTGACGGTGAGCAGCGTGCCACCCCCAGCACTGCTCCCCACATGGGTGTTGCTCCCTGCGGGAGCCCAAGGCTGAGGCGTGGAGGTGGGCCCCTGCCCGCCACCGCCCTGGATGTGGGCTTGCCTGGGACAGAATTTGTGTTAGCTCAATCGAATGGAAGTCATTACCCAGAGATAAGCATGGAGTGCTCACGCATTCTCAAGTTCCTGGCAAAATCTTTCCAATGCATATATTTACATTAAGGGTTTGTACACATATTTACATTCAGGGTTTGTAGCTAGAGTTACAGTGTGGTGAATGTCCCTAATCTAGACAAGTTGGCAGGAAGGAGATAGTATTAAGAACAGAAGAAGTGCCTGCATGCCTGTTTGAGTGAAATCTGGAAGGTCTCCGTGTGCATGTGTGTCTTTTTCATTTACTTGTTGTTTTGAGTTTCTCAAATGGTAACTGCGAGCCTTGCGTAGCCATACAGTTTGAGAAACAGAAATACATTTGCTGATGGAAAACACTTTGTATATTAGGATAGTTGGCTGGCTCCATGGCAAGCCATTTTTGATTTTCTGGTGAACTCATTCCATTCTAAGCTTTGCCTCAATGGCCCTTTTGACAGAAGGACTGCTGTAGAGGGTGCTTCTGGTTTTGACCACCCGGGGGTTTCCATTCTCCTTTGCAGAAGGCTGCCTTTTTGGCAACATAGCCTATTAGTTTCCTCTTGTGGTTTCAGCTTTTCTTCTTGCTTTTCCACTTGGAATTTTTCTTCTTCCAATGCTTCTTTCCTGTTTTCAGTAAGCAATTCTGTGGATCTCCAGGTGAATTCTGCTGATTTTATAGAAACGTCTTCCTTTGATTAACTTGGTCATTTATTTTTCAATTCTCATTTTGAGTATCGCAGGGCTGCGGTGGTTTGACAAGTTTTGGTTCGTTGGTTGTTGGATTTTTTTGGAACAGGGAGGGAAAGCAGGAGGTGGAGGGAATCGCAATTCCCAGGGAAGGTGCCGTTACTAATTATGCCTTGGAAATTATTTCTTGTGGCTCAAGTGTAATTACTACTTGATCAAACTTGTATGTGCTATCTAGGACAAAATAAAGCCTCTCCTTCTGTATGACCCAAAGAAAAATTGTTACTTCAAATATGCATTTTTAGGGGGTCAGGAAACTGCATCTGTCATTCTTATGCATCCTACAGCTCCTGAACATCTTTCCACAGAGACCACCCCTGCAGCCCCCCTCCTAGAAAACCTTGCCACCCAGTACAGAGGTGCAAAGGAGGACTTTTAGGACACCGGTTACTGCTGGACTCTGGTTGTGTCTTTTGAGAACTGCTTAGAAACGTATGTTGGAGGACAGGATTTTTAACCTTGTCCAGTGTCTTGGCTTGAGCTTGTGACGGATGTTTGGAAAAGCTGGAGGTAAGCAGTGTTAAATAGGTCATGAAAGTAATAGAGACGTGACCTCAAAGGCAGAGAAGTTCTGGGAGAATGACAAGAGGGCCCCTGTCTGCCCTTGATTATTTCTTCTCCCCCTCTAATGCTTATATTTTCAACACTTCAGATCCAGTACTGGTAGCAATACCAGGTACCTTCTGGTGACAAGTGTGAGCTGGTCAGATGATACAGGTGTGGAGTCAAAATCCACTAAGCTGGTAAGACCCACTCCCAAGTCTTCAGAGAGGAGCAGATCCCCAAAAGGGATCCAGGCTGAGTTTAGACAGCCTATGCCCAAGCCTCTGTGCAGTCCTCCGTATCCTCCCGCAGCTGCTGGATCCTGGATGGTTACCCAGACATCTGAAGCTCTGCCTCTGAGTGTGCCCAGAGACATGTCAGCCTCGACAGAGCCGAGCAGCTCGGTGCCAGCCTCCTGCCCACGTCCTGTCCTGCAGCAGCAGATGCAGCGCTCTTCCAGATTGCACTCTGCAAACAGGCTATTGTGGGCCATTGCCTTGACTTGAAACACAGCCAGGACAGGGACGCTGCTGCCGTTCCTGCTCTCCTTACCCAGCTGCCCAGGGTGAGGATGCTTCCTCCCCACTCTGATAGTTGCTCAGCCTCCTCTTTCACCTCAGAGATTCAAAACGCCTCTCCCCTTCTCTGGAGAGTGTCCAGACTGCTAGGGCTGGTTTTCAGTGGGTGCAGTCCCATGATTCGTAGTGTTGGAGGGATTAATCGAGTGACTGTTAAGCACAGTGAGCAGAGCATGTGTGTGAAAGGTGGAAGCGCAGGATTCCGCTGCTTGTTCCAAAAATCAGCCATGTGGTTTCTGCGTATTTTTTATGAAAGATATAAACAGACCTTGGGGTGGGAGTCAGTGCTCAAAGGCTCCGGAGACGTCTCTCTGTCCCAGTGGCGTTGTATACAGGAAACGTACAGGAAGAATGGCTTTTGCACTCTCTGTCCCAGTGTGATCCTTCAGAAGGACAGCTCAAGGTCCACGGGGAATTTGGCTTCCAATTCATTATTAGGTAAATCATAAGAATGTGGAGACAGCTGCTGAAATAAACCGTTTGCAGGGGCAGTTTCACAGTGGGGTTCGACGTGCCGCCAGCCAAGGGTTCAGGAAGCATGGGGCCGAACCGGGGTACTGACGTGGAACATCTCGTACTTCACTGAAGTGGCGGGAATAATTCTCAATTTACAGAGCTCATGGAAGGGCTCACGTAACCCTGGAAAGGAGTTGCTGGTACTTATTTCTCAGCTCTCCGATTTTGTACAGCCTGGTACACGAGATGAAGCATAACAAACAAATTCTTGGTTGTTAGAGGCCAAAAATATTTGGTTGATTGTGCTTCACCATCAGCTTCAGTAACAAAAGCCCGTTTAATACGACGAGAACAAGGCTTGTGCCTATTAGATGCTGTCACTTGTGCACACAAGAGTGACGGCAGCCATTGACTTCACGTCACCAGCTATGACACACCTTCCAGAAAGGCACAGTTTGAAGTAGTGAATTATGTTCTGTTTATGTTCTTTATTCCAAATATAAAACCACTATAATGCTGTATGTGTTATTTCAGAGGATTAGGAATCACCCACAGAGTGTTTTATAAACGATTTCTCTTCAGCATAGGCTTGCATTGTCAGGGCAATTACTTCTGCAGTCCCAGTTCCAGTCCTCTCACCTTACTCTGCGTCCAGCTCTTGTTGAAATTCCTGACATTTCCTCTTTATTAAGGTTATTATCAGACCCCACACTGCCTCTGTTGCCCCCCATGCAAGAACTGCTATTCAGGCACACTCTTAGAGGCTGCTGGCCTTTTCCAGCTGTTTGGAAGCGGGCGCCTGTATTTTGGTCCTGAGCCGGAAGGCCGACTCCCACCGTGAGACTGCCTGCACGTATTCAGGCCCACCACGCTTGCCTTGCCACCCCGTGAAGGATGCAGCCGTAGACACGGGACAGGGGAGGAGCATGGCTGTACAGCCAGTCCTCCACTGCCTCTGTAAGCAGCCATGGCCTGAAGGTTTCACGCAATTAACCATGCTAATTGTTTGGGTGGATCTCAGACCACAGGAGCACTCCTCTGTATGTGGGGGATCGCATCCTTCTGTGAGCACGCAGGGGTTACCAGCATCCAAGTTATCTAAGCCGGAAGATGAGAGAGGATTTGGGTCAACAGACAGTTATATTAAAAGATCCTTCATTCTGTCCCCTATATGTCATCTTCATGCATTAGTCATGAAACGAATGACCTGACACACAGTGTGCAGGCAATGTATGTGTGTGTTTATGGTGTCCTGTAAGAGGCATCTCCTCCTCCTGGGAAAAGAGAATCACGAGAAGCTGTATTGTAAAACTGCTGTCCCTCGGGATATAAATGGGATCACAGCCAAAATTCAGACATTCCCTGCTACCCTTGCTTACCCAGTGCCCAACGCCCCTCAAGTATTGACCAAGCAGACCCAGCCAGCATCTCCGCTCATAAGGGTTTATTGCTGCAGATTTATCAGATGTATGCAGAGGCACTGAATGTGCACAGATATCAATTGATTTCGACAGGATGCAGCAAGAAACGCTTTCTTCCCATGCATGGATAGGCAGCTGTCTTCAGAAATGCCAAAACTTGGTGCTGAGAACTTGCTTGTGTGTGAGCTGTGCTGAAACAGAAGTACCCACACAAGGGGTACCTTGTCTCATTTTATGCAAACCATGCTTTTGGATTCAAGGCTTGCAGAGAAAGGGACACTGTTCGCATGTGCTGTACGTGGTTAGCAGCTTGTAAACGATTTCTTCACTTGAGAGAAGAGTGATATTTGCATTCCACATTTGGGACATTGGAGAAGACTTCAGACAGTCCATGAACCGGATGCACTTTTCTGGGGTGCTGTGCTGGGTGTACCAGAGTCAAGCAACAGAGCCACAGCAGTCAGCATGCAAGCAATGATGGGAGCTCTTGCCCAGAGAAGAACATGCTGGCAAACAGTAAGCACAGCCAGCCCCGAAACCAACTTACTGTCTAGTCCACTAGTACTGTGTTTTTTATGCAGAGATTATTGATTTTAAGCTACAGTGTCAGAGAAAGTGATGTTCTGTACTTAACACGTGATCTCATAGGTCATAAACCTTGTGCAATTACACAAGCACTACTTACCAGTAGTTTAAACAGTTTGTTAGTTGTTGTTGTATTATCTCTCCCAAGAGATTACTGCTATTGCTGTCTGTAGGCTGTGATTTACAGCAGCGTAATCATCTGAAAAGACTGGCTTTGTTAAGCTTTTCAGGCAATACAAAACCAAGTCAAGCAATACTTACAGATACCAAATAGACTTAAATAAAATGTTTTTCTTACCCAAAGATGTATTATTTTACTATGTCCCACCCACCAGCTCTCCAAAAGGCAGAGAAAAGTGTTTTTTAACGGGGACACACACACTAAAATGAGACAAATACAAAGCGATTTCTGTGCATTCTAGTATCAGTGGTATCATCATCTTCATGTGACTGAAGTGTTCAGTAGCAATACAGCTACTGCTTGACTTTTCTTGTTTAAAAGAGCATAAAGTCAGGGTTTTTCTCCCACAACGTGACATCAAGTCTGTGAAAGTCTTCCCTGAAGTGATTCAGAAAGAAAAAATAAGTGCTATTTTTGTCTAAAGCATGTAAACCATGTACATTGTTAGAGAGTGTAAGAGGCCTTAAAACCTGTTGGTAAGTTTTCTAGTAATAAATTATTGTTGTATTATTTTATTAAAGAGTACATAGCCCTTCAGGAAAAAGGCTGTAATCATGCAGGGAGTTTGAGCTTTTTTCTTAACAGAGTGGACTTACAAAAGCTTTTTAACCTTATACTAGTTTATTTATTCTTTGATGTTCTTCACCAGTAGAAAGTCCTCCCCTTCGCTTACCTTCATTTCCTTGTGCTTTGTTGGGGTTTCACACTTACAGGCCTCTGCCAAAGGAGATCAGGGCACATCTCCCTGCATCTCCCTGCTGCTCCTGTTCTCCATGGAAGCCCACATATAGCAACTCCACAGGGATCCAGAACGCTAGGACAGGAGAAAGCAGTGAAATACAGGACAGTGAAAAGCAGGGGCTCTGAAATGGGCCGGCCCAACGCCTCTCCGAATTGAATGTGCTGCCTTCCAGGCCAAGGTCATTCCTGGTAGAGACGCAGCAGAGGGCAGGGCTGGGGCTGGAAGTCTCCACGGGTGGTCCGAACCAGCAGTGAATGCTCACGGCAAGAGCCCTGGAGCTCCGCCATCCTGCTCTCCCGCCTGCTAGCGAGGATGGGAAGGACGGAGCGTCACTCCCCACATCGCACCCGGCACAGCCTTGCCCTCGGGAGCGGCTGGCCCCGCAGCCCCTGCCCCAGCAGAGCCTCTCCGTGGCCCCGGGGCTTCAGCCGTACCAGGCAGTCCAGCTACGGCAGTCGTGCTGCCCTGGGCTGACAGCTGCAGAGCCATTTGCCTGCTTTGCCCAGGCCCTGAGAGCAAGCAGATCCAACCAAAGCATGAGGTAAACACCAGCTACCGCAGTCTTTAAAAAAAACCCCATCCCAGAAACCCTGCAGTAAGCTGGAGGTGACAGCCCACCTCCAGTGCTCGCTGGGCCGGCAGCGTGCGGGACAGGCAGCCGCACAGGGAAACTGGAGCTTGGCCTCTGGGGAACATCCACTCACTCTTTCTGAGGGACAGGACAGATGAGGCAAGGAAAATGTTTTCCACCCACCGAAAACACCAAGGGCGAAGCTTTGCCAGTTGGACTGTACCTGCGCGTCACTGGACCAGCTCAGTTCCCATTAATGTCAGTGGGATGTCTGTGGGAGCTCAGCAACCGGCGTGCTGTCAGTCATTCCAGGGGGAACGGAGGGGGCTGACGGGGGGATGCACTGATGCAAATGCATGTGAGGCTGCAGCCACCCGGGGTCTGCATTAAGTAACACATTCAGGTGATGCTTCACAGATTGTAACGGTTGTACTTGAACAAATTAGCCTTACCCTGACTGCTGCCCTTCTGCTTTGCAGATGTGGCAGTACTATCAGTCAAAATGCACTCTCCCCAAGTCTGAAATTGTACTCGGTGCTGCTTCAAATGTCTTTCTTTTGTCCTCTTTGCAGTTTAAATTAAAGTTATTTATGTTTATCTAGGTAATGTCCCATAAGTACTTTTAAATATAAATGTGCTCCTCAATTTTCACTTCTTCTAAAGCTGGCAATAAAACATACTTTAAAACTGCTCCGCGGCACAGACTAGCTCTTTGCTTATCCGTATTTTCTTTCATATGCAGCAAGGCAGGTATTGCTCAGTTCTCGCACAGAAGGCATTGACGGGAGCAGCAGGTCCACGTGCTGTTCCCAGAAAGAACCTAGTTGGACTGAACGACGTCGTACACGTTGGCTGCGAGATCTGTTCTGTCCTCAGCTTCCCGCTGAAACAAATTTGTTTTGATTGTTCCACATAGTAAACCGTTGTTGATCAATGTAAGGCTGAATGGTTCTGGTGGCTGACTCATCCCTCTTGGCTTGACTACTGCGCAGCCTAATGAGTAAAAGCGAGGTACTACCGACTAAGAAAAAAAAGCCAGTAGCTAACAAAGGAAGAAACAAGGAAAGAAAAGGGAATCTAGCAGCCATCATATGGACAGAAAACACTGAGAGAAGAGCCACTAACGTTTTCTCCAAATCTAAGCTGTACTTACTTTTCTGATGCCAATTTATTCAGTAAGACGCTTAGGTTTTGAAAATGGACTTCCTAAACCCTGTATCGTAGGAATTAGCTGAGAAGCAACACCTTAATACACAGCATAGGATTGCATGGAGCACTTCTGATGGTGAGGGGGCCTGGGTTCCTAAACAGTCATTCCCAAAGAATGTTAAAAATACTTGTGGGAGAGAACAAGCTGGTGAAATATGATTTTCTGAGCTGCTGTCTGCTTATTTAATGCATAAATCATCTAACAGCATTTCTATGTGTTTTCTTTTCATATCAGCGCTAAACTTATCTCATAAACACATCTTCAGTACATAAACTAAGTTAAAAACATCCATTCCAAAACTCGGATGCAAAGAGAATGTGGCTTGAATGCTTACTGGCATGAAGAGAGATATCCTGTCTTATTCTTTTTTGTTCTGTGATACAGTTGTAGCATTATCTGGTATCCAGGGCTTTGAAGGATCTATTGTAAGCATGTCAAAGACTTTTTAAATTACTTTGGTTTTGTAAATATTAGATCACAAAAACTGAGGAATGAGTCCCCCATTAAACAATGTGTCCCGTTACTGTTTTTCCTGTTTTGGATTTGAAATTAAACTAGCACTAATAACACTCTGCATATTTGTTCTTTCAATGAGAAAAAAAAAAATCTTTTCTAATAGTTATCATGTCTATAGAAATGTGCATTCAAGGTGCAGTTTAGACACTAAGTAGTCATCACTGCGTGCTGCTTGTGCAGTCAGAGAGTAGAGGTGCCTTGCACAAGATCCCGATGTCTGTGCTGGAGCTTGGGTGAGACAGGACGGTGGTCCTGTCAGCAGTGTCTCACCTACTTAGTGACCTGGGCCGTCCAGGACTAACGGGCTACGGGACAAGCCCTTCTGAAGGACTTCAGCTGAAAGAGCTGAAGGAACTGGGGCTGTTCAGTCTGGAGAAGAGGAGGCTGAAGGGGGACCTTATTGCTCTCTACAACTACCTGAAAGGAGATTGTAGTGAGGCAGGTGTTCGTCTCTTCTCCCAGCTAACTAGTGATAGGATGAGAGGCAATGGCCTCAAGTTGCACCAGGAGAGGTTTAGATTGGATATTAGAAAAAATTTCTTTACTGAAAGAGCGGTCAGGCATTGGAACAGGCTGCAGGAGGAGGTGCTGGAGTCACCATCCCTGGAGGTGTTTTAAAAATGTGTAGATGTAGCACTTCAGGATATGGTTTAGTAGGAATGGTGGTGTTGGGTGGATGGTTGGACTCGATGATCTTAGAGGTCTTTTCCAACCTACAATTCTATGATTCCACTTGGCCGTTCAGCACATGGGAAGAGAGCATTCCCACAGCAAGTGGGAACTCGCTGAGCCGCCTTTCTGGCGAACACTCACTGGTTCAGGGAGATGAGGTAGGTAAGTGCCACGGCTACAGGGCAGGTGGTGGGGTATGGGCGTGAAGGCTGTGTGGTTGGAGGCTAGGAATGGCTGAGCCCAAACCTGGAGTCCAGATTAAAAGTTGGCAAGAGTCTAAGGCTGGGACAAAGTGGGAAGGCAACAGATCAGCAGCTTGGCATAAGAAAGAGGACAAAAAGAAAGAATGGGCCGAAAACCCTCTGCCCCCTTGCCCCTAGACTTCAGTTTCTGGAAATCATCGTCATTTTGACGCTGGCATGTACTTTTCAGCCCCTCTCAGCAAAAGCCCAAACTCTCCTTCAGTCTCCTTCCTCTAAACGGTGACAATGCTCTGTTGCTATCCGTCATGCTTCTGGTACCTCATGGTGCAAAGGTCAGTGTCCTGACCTAGGGGGTCTCGCCTTGCTGAAGACCATCTGGGCATCAGAACATCACTGGACAGTGGAATTCCTACTTTTTTTAGCACTGTTTTTTAAAAGTCTGGGAAATTAGTACTTTTTTGTACTAATTAGTACTAATATTGTACTAACTAGCAAAGGCAGAAGAATAACCAGGTTGTGAAATGAAGCAGTCAAAAACTACTAAGTGTCACAATTAAGAGTTATCCGGTGATTTGATTTGATCCTGTTAGGCATATTCATTAGAATATTTTAAAAGCAAGTTTGAGTCCAACTTTATTTACGCTGACAAGTGCAAACATTTGTGTGAAGCTGTTCATTTCCACAGTGCTCAGTAACGTAAACAGTCATCACAACAGCAGCACTCACTAGGTGTTTTAACTTTGTTTTACAGGTGGCACAAATGTCTTCATAGCCAAGTGGCAAGCGCATCTGCAAAACAGTTGGGATATCTTGGTACCTTTTGCTTAATTCAAATGACTCTTCTGAGCCAGAGAATATATAGGGTGGGGATGAAATTCTGTCTCTACAGAAATTAATGTAACTCAGACATTATGGTGCAGATCTGTATCCTTAAGGTCCAAGTTATTCTGTCCACCAAACCAAATTGCTTACAAATTGGCACACTAACAAATATCAGCATTTATCAAAATTAAATCCATATGTTCTTCAAATCCATGTATCATCAACTACTTCCAGATGTAAATATCCATGGATAGTTTCAAGGAACCTCAGTCCTGCAGTCAGTTTCCATCATGGTTCTCGAAATTAGCACTGCTCACAAGCGACATACAACAATATTTGGTCTCTTCAGGAAACAATACTTGTTGCTTTCCTTAGAGCCAGGTATCCTGTAACCACATCGGAAGGGAGCATCCGAATATAGGCAAATTCTTCAATAGTACTGAATCTCAGCTTGCTCTGGGGATCTGTGTAATTTGCCTGGAAAAGAAGCAATGGCAGAGACACTATTCAAAGAACGTCTTGAAACAGAATGCTAAAAAAAATGTCTAATTACAAGACCACAAAACAGCGAATTTCTTTTCCCTGTAACAGTACTGCTGTTCTGCCACGTGACCAAAACTTTGTACTTTTCTCTTTCTCCTCGTGTCAGAACTTACGAGAAGTTAACAGACCCCTATAAAAATCACATTAGAAATGCATTAAACATAACAGAGGGCTGAAACAGTTTCACACAAAACACAGTGCGAAAGAAATTCCTCAAGCCTCTAAACTCACCCTCGCAACTCTGTGCCTTGCGCAGTCTCTCTCGAGGCAGCTCTCCAAAGGGGCAGGCTGCTGCCAATAAATTACCCACAATAAAGCTGAGTTATGGGTGCTCTGATAGCTCTGGACTGATTTTCTCTTCCTGCATGCAACTTAGCTTTTAATTTACTTTAAAGCGGTTGTTAAAGCAAGGGAGTCTCAGCTTGTGGTTCTGTGACCGAACTGATAAGAAATGTGAGCTCGGCGCTGTGCCTTGCTACAGACGCCTGCTTTCAGGCTAGCAGCCCGGCCAGCTAACCCCGGGCCACGCTTGTCTCCTCTGCTATATTTGGACCCTGGGTACCTGGGAGCGGTGCCAGTTCCATTCTGTCCTCTCCCCTCCGCTGTTGCCACAGAAACCCTGAGCCGGGCTGAGCTCGGGGGCAGCCCAGGCGGCTGGGCTGGAGGAAGGCAGGCTGCGGGGTATCGCCTCCTCACCCTCAATCGCCGCCCCTGCAGCACTGCATTGCCAAGAGCCTGCCAAGGCTCGGGAAGGGTCTTCTGCACCTTGCTTTAACAGGGGATGGTGGCGGGCTGCAAGGCACAGGCGGCTGAGATCCTTTAAAACGTTGCTACAGAAAAAGAAAAGGCCAGGAAGAGCTGGAGCATTCCCCCCATCCATCCTGCTGAAGTGCAGAGCCCTCTACTACTTTTATGCTGGAAGGGATCTGCTGACCATGGTAACTATCCAGTTAATCGTCTGGCCTGATAAGACTTAGCAGAAAATTAAGTATTATTTGTAGCTTGTGTCTTTACAAAGGAATGCTACAAGGGTAATTAAATGTAGTCAGCTAACAGTCAAATCATCAATTCATTTTCAAACAAATGGCCAAGTCAGGACATTAGGAGTAAATTTATCCCTGGTGGTATCTTCATGGTTACAGCAGGTATAAATGTATTTTTATTTCACACTTTAAATCTGGCCTCATGTAAGAAAAAGCTAACCAAGTAGACTGCTTTTCAAATGTGCACGGTTCTGTAATAAACGAGCCAAGCAATATCTGCAATTTGTGTTGTGCACCAGTCGAGGTTAAAAATACTCTGACAGTTCACCATTCTGCGTACTGAGCTGTACTGTTTGCACACACTCATGTACGGTAACTACTCATTTATGCCATGAGTTCAGCCTGAAAACAAATTTTACTGTTACTTCAGCAAGGATTAAAACAGATTAGAAAAGTGAAGTAAGGTGATTTTTGCAAATTAAAAACTGTCATATTTAGCAACTAAGTCAAAGGCCACAGATACATGCTCTCAGATACAATAAATTAGTTATTTTGTTTCTATAGTAACATGGCTGATCCATTTTCAGAAAAGGAAGAGAAATATAAACATTTGAAGGTTTGGGGTTTTTTTTTAATCTGCTTTACCATGAATTATTTTGTTTTGCATCTTAAAGTATCTAAATACTCATCTTGCAAGTCTGGGCATAATTGTTTTATTTTGCAGCGTCAATATAGTAGACAATAGCTTTTGAATTCTAGGCTGCCTTACAAATATAAATTGGCTGCTCTGCTTAGACCGTTCGTAAATTTAATTCCATTTGTGTTACACGCAGAAAGAGAAGAGGATCAGTAGAATTTAACTGTGGCATTTAATGTAACTGCAGGTATACCGATGAGAGCGTTTTAATACACTTCTCTTTTTTTGTACCTGCAAGACCATTTAATTCTTCCCTAAATGGGTAATGCTAAGGAATTTATTTTACTTTTTGTTTTCATGGGGAATCCAGCATTCCCATAGAAAATACAAATGCTTTCAGAGTTTACATGGAAAACACAGGGACATTTTTCTTATACTAGATTTCTAAAATATTACTGCACATATCATCCTATTAGGAAATGATCTTGAAAATATATTTAGTGCTTCTTACGAAACATTTCTGGCTTAACAATTTAAAGAACACGCTGTCTCAGTTATGTTAATAAACAAGACTTTTTTAAACACGGTGTTTTTATCATAGTCTGGAGAAACCTTGCAGGCCAGGTAAAATAGGAAACCTGATTCGCGATTAGAGTACGGAAAATAAAAAGAAAAAAGCAAATGAAAAGACAAAAAAAGGGGACAAAAGTATCACTGAATGGATTTATATAGAAAAGAGAGTATTTATACTGCGCTAGAATAGTTAGAGTACATAAATCACTGATGGAAAGGAGGAGCTAGTGAAGAAAAACTGAGGAACTGAAAGGAAGACTCGTATTTCCTCTGGCTAAACTGTCCCTTAGCTGGTAGAGACACGGTCTTCACTCACATCTACAACCTGCGTCATCATCTCGCTATAGGTGCAATGATTGACTAGTTTTGAAATGCATCCAAGGCCCGTGCTGGAAAGCATTATTTGGTTCATTGGAGATGGGGCAGCGAAAGGCTCTTCTGCCCTTGTGCTGTCTGCCCCGCATAAGCCCCTCACAGGACAGAGATATTGCTGCAACGCTCCTAACATCTGGTGTAAATCCTACTAATACTTGCAAAGTAACTCTAAGGGGAGAAGACAGGAAACAGGTGAATACCATGAAGTAGCCCAGTATGGAATTTTTGCTATTTTAGTGAAATCTACTCATTATTATTTCACATGTCCACTTGTCCCCCCTTCCTCCATCCACTGCATCTTTATATAGAGTAGGGGTACTTACGCAAGTTCCTTATTCAACTGACCCCCACTCCTTGTTTAGACACTAGTTGCTATTATATCAAAACAATACTCTTACAAGACCATAAGTCTGCCTGATTGGAGGGAATTATTTTCCCTGGGTTTGTGAGCAGTGTCTTCCACTTGCTGCCTGCCAGTTGATCTGCGAGGGAGATGCTGCTTTCCCATTCCCCTCTGAACACCAAGGGTTAGCAGCCTCGACCCGAGCAACCCACTCCATTTCCAAACCACGCTCAAAGGCACAGGCTGGAAACATGCCACCTCCTCGGTGCCGTGTTTAAATGTGGTACTTAAAAAATAAAAAAGTCAAAGAAAACATATGCTACCAAATCACGAACTCAAATGTTAGGATGTGCAAGATAACAGCTGGCACTATAGCTGTTCTTTGATGCCTTGCACTGTGTACCCACTATAAGCCAGTCCTTAATTAAGTGCTCACCAGTTTTTTCCCCAATGGGGACTTTCACCTAATTCAGTGTACAGAATGGAAGGTGCTGTGTTAACTAACCTGCATCAACAGAACAAATGTGTATATTTAAAGGCATCTCTGTGAGGTGATATCAAGCCTGTGAGGTGGGCTAAGGCTCTACAGATAAGAAACAGATTAAACTGGAAGAAGGGACCCAGAAATTCTATCTAAGGCTATTTGGCGTTACGAAGTTTTCATTATTGTAGTCATTTAGTGTAACCATTACTCAACCGTTTTTGTAGTCCAAAATACAACATTGCCACTCATTTCAGTTGTAATAAATGCATAGGCTTCTGCAAAATATATCACTGGGGGCTGAAGGTGAAAAGTGAAAAGATACGCTGCTACGAACACCTGTTTTGTTTGAAGTAAAACTATTCATGTCATACAGGAACAGTGTCAGCAGCAGATACAAATTTGTTGTTGGGCAGAATGCAATGACTTTACTCATGTTTTGTGCCAACAGAATCTTTGGGGAAACCAGGTGCCAAATTGTACCTACCAAGACTTTTTGGACCATGTGCAAACTGTATCTAAGTCAAATGTGGTTGATTTTTTTTCCTTTTCTTTTTTCTTTTCTTTAACAAAACTATGTAAAAGAGCCCATCTGTGACACACAGGCTATACAGCTGCCAAACTTCAAGTTCCATCGCTGAAGCATGGGGGTATTTGAAATTCTCAAAAGTCCATGCCAAGTATCTGTCTCAGGCTGATTTGTTTGAGGGAAAGTCTGAGAGTAACGACAACAAGATATTTTTTTTTTTTTAACCTGGGACAATCAATATAATTTTGCCTAATCTCATTCTTGGAAATTGCTGAGCCATCTTTTTGCAACTTTCTCTAAAAGACGCAACAAAATAAACCAGCCTCGGGCAAATGCTCAGCATGCAAAGTTGGAGTCTGTGTGGTTAAAGCTTGGCAAAGTTAGGAGTCATGGAGACTGCAGGCCACCAGCTTTCACTGTAACAGTCTAAAGAATCAGAAATGATGGGGACCAATGCAGGCTCTACAGCTCGGAGAGTGGTCTGATAGAAGCCATCTGCCAGGACAAGGTATTTTATATGTCCTGACACCTATTAACAACCTAAGGATTTTGTGATGTAGTGACAGTATTTGGGGTTTGGCTCTAACTCAGGTGACAACTATTAAATGCAAGGCTGAATGGGAACATCAGCAAGTACAGCTGTTACAAAAGCATGCACCAGTTTTACATCATTGTGGAAAGTGAGATACCAATTTTGAAGAGAAAAATAAAATACTTACTGGAAGTCCTGAAATGTCTGAATATTTCTTGGCAGGCTTAAAGGAAGGAGGAGCATCAATATTAAAATCTAGAGAAAAACAAAGGGATAATTTCAGTGTACTATATATATTTTAAAATGCAAACCCAAAATGTAAATAGGTAACAATATTTGTTTAAAATGCTGCCTTTACTTTCTGAGTTCTCTATAACTAGCAGCACTAAGACAAAGAAATATGAAGCAGAATTACCTCTGAAAACATTTAGCCTATTAGCACTGTAAACGAGCGCCTGATTTTGCTCACCTCTCTAAATAAGAGTTCAGTAAGCAGAACTGCGCTCCCCAAAAGGAAAAATGCGAGAGCGCTATTTGAAATGCATTCATTTCTTCCAAGTCTTAATGAATTCCCTTGCAGTCAGTTATTTGCAAAGAATAGTTATCATCATATACATGGTCTATGTTCAGACCATGAAACACTGCTCAAGATTGCAGCTCTGAAATACTATAATCCAGAAAAGCAAAGTAATCTTTTAAATCAGTTAAATCTTTAAGCACGTACCACTTTAAGCCCAGTCAATGACCTAGAAAATTATCTTAATGTTTATATTAAATGATGGAAATTGCTGTTCTTTGGTGCCCTTATAGCAACTCTCATTCATAAACATTTTTAAGATACAGTCGGTATATTTAAGTAGTTAAATCCTCAGTTTCGCATGTTTAAAAATATGTCTGTACCTGACTCATTTTTTTCCTCCTTTCTGATCTCTCTTGCACCTCATTCAGATGCCATGATCAATTCAAATGCTCCTTCCATATCAAATTTATAACTCATCATCTCATAATTCAAGACACTAATGCCACAGACAGCTGGTTTTAAATATGCAACTGAATTTCTTTTCCCACATAAAAAAGCCTGTAAATTTACTGTTGCAAACAGAACATAATAGAAACACCAACATCAGCAGATTGTCAGTTACAATAGCCAGGAACACACAGTAGTCTGCATTTTTCTATAACAGTTGTGTCTAAAACACTTAAAAAAATGGCAAGCTATTTTTGGATAAAGGACCAAATCTGACAAAAAGTATATGCATATGCTCAATTCTGAGATGCAAGATGCTTCCACTCGCTTAAGTAAAATCTGAGGATCACATTCTGTCTCCAGCTACGTCCAGTAGTATCCTACTTTACGAGCAGACTTGAAGTATATCTAGATGGAGACCACTGCTGTAACTCTGCTCCAGTAGATGTGCACCAGCTAGCTGTAATCAGGACTGCTAATAGTGTCCTCACCCGTCAGGAGACATCTGGGCCCTGTGCAGAGGAGGCGGCTCCTCAGCAGTGAAGAAGTGATAAAAACCTGATGGGATAAGGAGTTTCTGACCTGGTCTGGATAAATACATTTACTTTATTAAACTCTCTCCCCAAATGTATTTGAACTTTGTCACAATACTCCAAGTCATTTGCTTGCCCCTACTTTCCACTTGGGGCTGGTGAGTGTGACTGGACTAGTCTTAAATGTACTACTGGACACTTTTCAAGCAGGATATTGCATGCACTGATTAAATCATTTAGGTTTGTTTTAAAGAAAGTTATTTGTGTGGATTTTATTATTTATAAATACATGCAAAGCATCTAAGCAGCTTACAGCTAGGATCATTTAGTTGCCATGGCAATGCCCTTTCAGAAGCAAGAATTTGTTTTAGGTTCTTCCAAGTTCTGTTCTTCTTGCCAGCTGCTGCTCCACCAATGCCGGAGTGCTAGAATTAAAAATACGGTGTTTAGAGAAAAAAAGTAAAGAAAGAATAGTATTTCAGAGCGTGACACTTCTATTTCATAGTCTTTCTGATATGTCTCATCTTGTCATGAACCATTTGTTATCCTCACTTATTTCATCAGCAGGCTAATATACTGTACACTTTAATCTTGGCTGCAAGAAAAACAAAGCTTTTTGGACTGTGTCAAAGCTACTATGTTTAGGATTAACTGAAGGAAATGAAAATCTGCTTTTTATATGGAAATAGAAAATCAATGTGGTTAGGTTTAGCCTGAGATTACAAGATTCTGTACGTACTTCCCATCGTATTAGAACTTATTACTATGAAGTTGTGTCTAAAATTGTGATGACACGGCTAAATTTTCTCTCTTCTTTTTATGGCATATTACAGGTGCAGATCTAGGCCTTGTAAAACTGTACAAAACAAAACTGATCTTGCAAAATGTAATGAATACTATGAGAAACTTTCTGGAAATTTTATTTTTCTTTCAAAGGATAGAAGACAGTAGAAAAAGAGTAATAAATAGAACGCTGAATGCCAAGACAATTTTGCAATTTGAAAGGTACACTAATGGAAGGCTTGCCACAGGTACTATAATGGTAGTTTCAGTTATCAAATGTGATTGCTACAGAGTAATTTATTTGTGTTCCTCCAGAGACAGAAGCTCCACAACATACTGTACGACTTCTAAATGATCTGAGGACACAGATTTACTGCTTTATTTCAGAAAAGAAAATGTTCTTAGAATTGGGGAGTTGTTGGTACTTCTGTTAATAATTACTACCTGCCACATCAGTCTCATCAAAACTCAGCACACAGTTCCACAAACACACTTCTGCTGCAATTGGTTTATAAATGAGGCTGTTACATTGCTGAGAGTGACAGAAGGAAGGATTCAATGAGAAAGCGTTTTTCTGTAGATGTAAGATATATTCAGAAAAGATGCTCATGAGCTGATGATACACTGGATTTTGGCAATGGATACTCAATATAGAAAGTACATGCAAATGTCTGCTCTGAGAGTAACACCTTAGTAATCTAGAGATTGTTGTAAAACAGACTGCTGGAATATGAGATGAAAATAGATGTAGTACCACATCACTATTTCAAATTCATTACATGAATTTTGCTCCGAATCATTGCATAAGGATGTTTTTTTAGTAATCTGGTTTCTCAAAAGCAACCATTGAGTTTATGTGAAATTCTGCCTCCTAGGAACAGGGCTGAGTATCACCGCACAGACCTGCAATCAAATGGCAAATGACTGCCAAGTGCAAATGAACCAAGCTACCTCTGCACTGGTGAAGTTCAGGGAAAGCTGGAGCTAGGACAGGCAGAGCTATGAATTGCTCTACACAATTGTCAGAGGGTCTTCTTCCCCATCGCCAAGGGATGCAAATTCCATTCAGCAAATTTAGAAAAAGGTAATTTTTTCCTTCTTCTCTGTTTTTAAGTATATCCTCTGTAGTGAGCTAATGGCTGAAACTTGGGCGTAATTATGAGGGATAGACATTATTTGATTTATTTTCTTCCTTTTAAGGCAAATTAGGCTGGAAGGATGTCATCCCAATTATTACTACCAGTTCATACTGACAAAAAGCTAGTTAAAACGCTATACATTTCTTCCCAAATTAGTTGCTGTATTGGGGAGGACAATTTCGCGTTTTTTTTATAACTGCCTATAATTTCTGCAGCACTTGCTAAAGGTCCTTTACATTCATTATTATTATTTCAAGCATGCAGACATTAGTATTGCCTCTTTGGAAATGGTGACGTCCCTCTAAGAACTGAAGGATCAGCACAAGGCCCCATAGCTATTTAAATCCTTTAAGGAAGCTACACGGAATGCCTCTGGGCACAACTGGAGCTTTTCCAACGAGCCCCATTTCTCAAAGACACAGGTGCTCACTGGAGGATTAGAGCGAGCAAAGTACACAGCCGTTTGAATGCCCCTCTTGTGACAGAAGCTGTCTGCAAAGCAGACACGGAGCAACTTGCAAGTCAGAGATTAACTTTATACCCCTTACCAAACCTGTGCTTGGTGAGCTGTGCCATGCCCAATTACTCAGGTTTTATGCTATGGGATACTGTATCTTCTTCATAGAGAACGAAACTCGGGATAAAATCCTTCTTTCTAAGTACTGGCTTATGACCAGGAGTCTGAGACGTTTGCTTCTCTAGAAAGCATTTGTACAATGTGCCAATGAGTTGGCCCTGGCACAGCAAGATAAAAAGATACTAAAAACAAACCCAGCAGTGACAGTATTACTAGCCGCAGTCTTCCTTCAGCTTCTCCCCCAGTTTAAACCTCAGAGTGCTTTAGCAGCCTGTATTCCATCAGCTGTCAGAGTTTACATGACTTCTGAATGCCAGCAGGCCAGGCTTCTGGGGAGCACGGAGCGTCTGCTTCTAAATCTAGCAATTACTGGAAGAGCAGACACCGCAGGTCTGTTAAGAGTTTCAGCGACCGGGAGAGGAGCAAAATGCAAGTTGCTAATGACTCTCTGGCTGATTTCTAGTTCAATTGCTTTGCAGCCTGCCTTGGCCAGGAACTGGGAGATGGGATTCCTACATTCACAGCAGTATAAATTGTTCCTCTCTAGCTGCCCTAGTTTGTGAGACGCCACACCATAAAACATCTGCACTTACCTTAATCTAGCAGGTTTTCTGACTCTGTTCCAGAATTTAATGTAATGGTTCTGCCTCTGGACCAGCGCCATTTTCAGGCTATAATAGAGTGTGCACTTTGGACCATCATGTGGCTCAGACCTGAGGTGAATTTCTTAAAAATTGCCGGCCTTTTATTTGGCTGTTAGCTGACTTTCTTAATATTTACATTAGCAATACAGTTAAATAGAATCCTAGTTAATGTTTTATTCAAAGAGTTTAGAATTTCAAATTGTTAAAATAATATACTTACGATGAAGTTTGGATCTTTAAATGGTAACGGCTTGATGGTTGTTTCCACTGATCCCGCGCTGGAGTCCGTGTTCAGAAATTTGCTTTCATTCATGGCCTCTCCACCCGCACTCTGAAAAAAAAATGCAATCTTACTGCTTGTTACTCTGAGCAAGTTTCACGAGCGACGGAGCCATCTGCTGTATTACCTACCTGTTGCCTTTTTAGCCTTCCCATCTCTTTTGAATCTTTAAAGATGTTGCATGCCAACAGTGGGGAAGCATGAAACAGAATATTTGTCAAGCAATTTACAACTGACACATAATGAGGAGGAAGGGAACACAGTGGCCAAAGCCTACTGAGTAAGAACAGCATCAGGTTTCTTTCGGTATTAATGAAAGCCACCTCTACATAAAGTGCAAGACAGCATGTGAAACCCAAAACAGCAGAAATGCACATTGGATCTATTTCAGAATGTTCCATATTAGAGCATTAACAGGAATACATAAAATTTATCAAAAGGTTTTTTTCAAGCTTCTAAAGGAAAATTGATTAATCAGTTTATTCTCCGTCCCTGCCTTCCATCGTGCCTGAGTGAGGATTGAGAGAAAAAAATATTTTACTACATATACTGTTTTATGCCCAAGCCTCACAAAATCTACACGGGTACTAGCTGGTGTTTTCTAGGCTTTATGGTTTATTTATTTAGCAGGAAGACCAGCTGGAGAAGGTGTGTGTGTGACTGGAAAGTTAAAAAAGGTCTGTGGCAGTCTAACCAATTTCTGATAGTTCTGCATGGCTGAGTTTATGTTATTTTTTATCTTGTGAGCGCCCTCTAAGTCTCCACACTACCAGAACTAGCCCTTGCTACATACGTGTTTCCTGTGAAATAGGGATCTATACTGAAGCCAATGAGAATTTTGCCATTGAGTTTGTCAGTTCGGTCAATAGGATTTCATACCTTGATTCTTTTTTCTTGAAGAACAAAATGCTTGGCTAAAAGCTAAACCAGTATTTACTGAACAGGTGGTTAAAACGTTTCTTTGCTTTACCTTCAGACAGCTAATACTCAGAACAAAACATGTTTTCCTGTGAAAACCTGCACTTGCAAAACCTTCTGTGTTGATACAATACTCTTTTAAGTAGGAGAAAAAAAGGATCATTATTATTAATGAATTATGGGAGTACCTCTAGAAACTGGGACTATACAGCAAAGGCCATGATTCAGCATATCCTTCTCCATGTGATTACAAGGGAAGTGTTTGTGTTCTTAACTACATGCATAAGTAATTACAGGATTAGGAACTAGGCAACTCTTCTTTGGGGAAACACATCAGTTATTCAACAGTGCCTGATTTTAACATAGCAAAGGGAGGTCTTCAATATTCAAAGTGTGGTATAAAGAAGCATTCAAGTAAAATAGGCATGTTTCTAGTGTCTTATTAAAATAAAATACATGAATAGAGATGATCTATTTTCAAAACAACAGTCAGTCCTCTATAAGCTCATAGTACAGGGGATGCTGCCAAAATCACATCAGTGGAAGCAACACTGAAGTCTGTAGCTTAAACTTGGTTCTTCCCTTGCTGAGGACAACATTAAAAGGCAGTGACTGCCAGAGAAACAGAAGAAATGCAGATGGATGTTTAGAAACATGTGCATTATGTGACAGTGAGCAGAGAAAATATCTTCAGCAATCTGAGTAAAATGGCTTGATACAATGAGTTTCTAGGTTTCAAACTATATTCTTGCACATGCACGCTTCCAGCACTTCGGATTTCAGCAGCAAACATCAAAGTCACTCTTGAGAAAGTCAATGCTTGAGATACAAGATTATTTCTGATGAGTAAATTATCTCTGATACTGCTCATTATCAGTGTAACTTCTGTAAGTGGAGGAATCGGCACCCAGTTATTCTTCAAAGCGTTCTTGCCTTTTATTTGGTACCATTTGGTCGGTTTTAAATCCAGTCCTACAGCTATTTGTTAATTACTTTCTCACTTTTCCCCCTTCAGTTATGTTCTCCTAAGCATTCTGCTGTTTAAGAAACAGGTTTTGAGACACATTTCAACACTATCTCAAAACAGTATCTAGTATTACGAGACAGAGCAAATAAAAATGGTTATACAGTAAAGAGGAAGAAGCTTCCTTATGCATATAGTCCTTAACTTCCACAGCTGGGGACATTTACATACTACCCTCACTGTCTGCAGTGGGTTTTTCTGTGTGGATTCAGTGCTAGTCTTGCTGGCGCATTGGGAAGGAAAGTAAGGAACTGTTCCTGGCAGGACAATTCCTGAACGTAAATTCTACACGTCGTTTCTTTTCCGGACCAACCCCTAAGGGATTTCAGGTATTAGAGCTGCTAAGAGCTGGGATAACTCACGTTACAGGCCAGATGTTATTTTGTTTGTGCCGGTATCCCTCGCACAGTGGCAGAGGCAGCAGGACCCGGAGCAGCAGCTGCTGCTTTTCTGGGCCCCGTGGACACCCACGCCATCCCCCGTCCCACCGAGACGTAACGCCAGCAGGAGCTTCTGGATCTGTCACGGGCAATTTGAGAGCAGTGGTTTCTTCTCCACGGCAAAGGGTGCAGGCTGGTGTGCAGGACTGCAAAGCAGCTTGCATACCACAGTGATATGCAATTCATACCACCATTTCAGAGCCCTGTGACAGACTGGGAAGCGAACAGGACTGAGCACTATGGCCCCAGCTAAGCGCCGCGAACAGAGACAAAGACATACTGCAGAGGCACGCCAGCTCCCTCACTCAGCATTGCCTGTATGAAAACTCTGATTTTTAGCAGTAGCAGTAGCACTATGGGAGAGAGATACTCTGCTAATGTGCTTTTCTTTCTGGAAAATTATTGAAGAGTTGTGCGGAAGCACCGCTTCCAGAACAATGTGCTACCGCACAGAGCAGTGAACTCCGGCTAGCACAGAGATTTGAAGTGCTCTTTCCGTGCAGCCTGCAGAAGCCTCAGCTGATACCCTCAGCAGTTTTTCAGCCACAAACTGAACGTGTCTTGACAATCTACAAATCTGTCCAGCCTATGTTTTAAAATGCCAGGTTTTAAAGCATAATAAACTTCATTTAATCTTTCAGGTTTCTTTTTTGAAAGTTATTTTAAAGGGAGGGGGGAGATGCCAAATTAATTTTAACCAATATGGATCTACCTTTGTACTGCAAACCCCATGTTTCCTGAAAGTGAATAACATAGTGACAATACAAAACATTATTTACAGCCTGAAAGAAGAGTCCTCAGTGATCAATTACTGTACAGTAAAGGTAATTTTTAACTTTTAACATTAGCTGAACACATCTCTCCCAGATGTGCTTGTTTGCTTGGCTGTTTAGTTTGGAAGATAGTTCATGCTTCACTGTCGTGTTGAGGCAAACAAACAGGAATGAATTCCAATGCCCTCTGCAGCCCTACGAAGCGATGGTGGTCTCGTGAGCACGGTGAGGAAGCGCCCATCCCCGGGGAACATGCACTGCCCAGTGTGCGCCGTCACCCCCGACACGAGTCCTGCCCAGCTCACAACCAGTCCCCAGCACATCTTCTCTCCTCAGCCAGTCTCTTAGCGAACCCTCTCAGCCTCAGTGTCCCAGAATCATCCCAAATGCTCTGCAGCAGGGCTAGAAAGAAAGCGTAACCATGAGCTGACACTCTCGATAGCTTCTTTAAAGCTTCTTTTTAACTGATCTTGGAACGTAAGCATCCTTTAAGGGGAGCTCACTATACACTATAAGGAGAGAGACAGTGAAGCAGCTTTTAATGTGCACTTTAGATTGTGTCTTTTAAACAGTGTTTTTTGTAACTAGGGCTACAGGGAATTTGTGCTACCATAGTCACTACACAGTCTGTATTCCTCCACAGGCCATTGGAGATTCTAACAAGATGACTTTGGAGTGGCTTTACATTCACAGGGTACATCTGCACTGGCAAATGACGGCGTGACTTCAGTACAGCTGAAGATGCTTATGATAGTTTTACACCAAATAACAATAAAACCACTAAAGACTGCAGCAAAACCATCAGTAACTATGTTCATCCCTTCCCATCAACTCTTCCTCCGGCTGTTAACCTCCACAGAAGTCCATGCTGCCACCTTTGTTCATCTTACTTCCCTCCGCTCTCCTCCTCCTCCCAGCATCCTCAGCCAGGCGCAGAGCAACCTTGACTGGAATCGCATGTTTTAAAAGTTGCAGGCAGCAGATGAAAGGCTTCTTATATGACCACTTGTGCAATTTTATTCCCTCTGTAAAGTTGTGTTCACATGCTTTAGCTGAATTTTAACTACAACCACAGTGTGACAGGTTGGCAACCTCTACCCCTCGTGGGATAGGCTGTAGCAATAGTGAGGAGTGCCGCTTCATTTTGGCACTTCTGTTCGTAGGACCATCTATCGCGTATCGAGCGCATCCCAGCTGGGCAGGACACAGCCCTCCCCGTTACGGACCAGGACTGGGGGACAGTCTCTGAGTGAGGGAGCTGGCTGAGGACTTCACTTTGCTAGCAGACAGCAAAAATTCAAGAGCGAGCAAAGACCTGCAGCAGACACTTGGGAGTCCTAGGAGGTTTGTTGTAAGTGCGGCCAAGTCTGGGGCAAAGACCCGAGCTAAGCTTTGCTACCTTAACACTGGTTTCTTTTGAATAAAGCCAAACCCCAGGAATGAGCCTAGTTTGGACCCTACTGTATATGCTGTCTGTACTGGAAGAAAACACACATTGGGACACTGCCTATTCACATACTACTTTCAATTTCAGGCTTTGGTAGATCTATTAATTTTTTCAATACATTCTGTTCCAAATTCCCTACCGCAGATGTGTTGGTTTTCATATGATTTCCAAAGATTGCTCCATCTGTCTGGTTTTATTTAGGGACAGGACAAGCAAAACTTGTAGACCATGGAAGCTGAATTTTTTGTTTTGGTTATTTCTAGGTGGAATCAGCATTGTGGGGTTTGGGATGGGACTAAATACCAGGTAGAATTAGCTTATTATGAAAGTGCTTGTCTGAATCATCATTCCTTGTTTTGTTTTATTTTGTTTTCCCCACAGCAAGGATTAAAAATGCGTAACAGAATAACATAATATATGCTGAAGTATAATTTCTTACCTATTTACTCTGGATTATACTCCATAACATTTTTTCATTATTTCAGACTAACAGGATTTTACAAAGTATAAAAAACATTTAAAAAAAAATGAAACATAAAAGTCAAAGATGTAAATTTGTGCATTTCTGGCATCCTATCACTGCATACCATGCATGTCATGGCTTAGAAAAAAGATGGATTTGCACATCAAAGAAGGTACACTATGATTGTCAGTGGCCATTTTCACTAAATGTTACAGTTTTACATGGTAAAACAGAACTTAAAAATACAAGGGAAACTGAACAGTGTGTTGGCAAAGCAAAACTTAAATCATAAATAAATTCCGTAAGAACTGGAAAGGGAGTTTTGTGTTGAAAGGAGCAAAACCAATACTGTAAACATTGATTTTCACTGTCTGTTTTCTTTTCTGCAAATCATTCCTTAGTTAGTTTTAACACTACACTGAGTACAGCAATTGTAGATGAAGGTGATTACATATGCAGGTTTTTGGTTTGGTTTTGCTTCTGCATTCAGTATTTCTGGTACTCTGGCTTTGTCCCACAGTGATGACCAGGGGGTTGTATGTCACTATTGAAAAAATAAGTAGTAAGAGAGGTTTGGTTCTAAATCAAGCCTTCACATTTGATGGTAACTTTTTCCCAAGCATCCATTTTGGCTTCCTGAGGAACCCACTTGTCTCCAACCTTTGCATATGAAGTTCAATAAATAGTTTAAATTCTTTTTACTTACTTTTGGCAGCTGATTTTCATAACCACAATAATACTACAATGACATTCTTAATTTCATTGACACAGTTGTTTTAATTCAGCCTCAGTAATTGTATATGTCTAATATTATATATTCCTATAGTAGGTTACTTCTAAAGCAGCAATATCCAACTTGTAGCAACTTACTCAGCTTTTAGCTGTGCTTAAGTTCTGTGACATCCTGACGAAGCTGTGGCATGCAGCCAGGGAAGAAGATGGCAATTTATAAAATAGATGGATAATACCTGTATTTTCACTAGCAGCCAATTACAGGGAGTGAGAATGTCATGTGCAAACAGAGCATGAATGTCACTATATGACAGCAGCGATGATACGAGCAGACTTTTCAAAATTGGGAGTAGACTTTGAATGTCAGCTATTTAACAGAGTCCCAGCTAATACTGCTCATACTGGAACATCTATTAAGCTGTTTGATTAACATATTAGCTCTCACTGTATAACAAGCCTGGCACAGGCTCTTGCACATTCTGCATATTTAATTCATTTCACTCTGCATGATGACATGACAGGAGCCGTTAAAACTTGAACACGTACACTCTGGCAGACAAAAATGCAGCTCTTTACATTGCTGGGAACAATTTACAGAGAAAGGTGTCAGAATTAGATGTGCTTAAGCTGAAGTTAAAATGATGGCTAAAAAATTTCTCATGACCAACGTTATTAGCATAGTGTATTTCTGAAAGCAAACTCACTGAAGTCTCAATAACAGTGTAAGACTGAAGAAATAGCACTCTCTTGAACAAGATAACTCTCTCCATGTCTGTAATGGAAAGGTTTGCTGGAAAGACTTGTTCAGTAACATGTATAAATATGTCTTCCCCATCTGGTTGCATTTTACTGGTTCTTGGATTCAGCAGGAAAAACTTTTTCCCTCTTCCTTTCCACTCACTGAAATGAAGCCCAATACAATTTCAGCGGCCTTTTGTCTCTCAGCACTCTGGTACATGGTAGCTTTTAGGAACGTTCTCCCTTCACAGAAGGTCCTACCTTACTTTGGGGTAGGGCAAAAAATTTTTCAGCTTGAAAATATTCAAATGCCAGGAAGGAAAAAAACTAATGTTGCATATTCACAGAAAATTTTGTTCCACACGGTACTGAAAAATTCCATTTACTAAACAAAAAAACCTGAGTAGCAGCCAGCTGAAAACAGGTGTTAAGCACAGTGCAGATCAATGTCCTTGATTTCAAGCATCTAGCAGGGTGGGCAAGACAGTCATGCTTACAATGTATATTGGGAGTAAATCCATTTAAGTCAATGGGTTTCATCATTGCCAACTCATCTTAAAAGACAAGGCTCCTGGTACAGGTTTCTGCTTTCACTGACATCTAAACTAAATCTCCCAAACGCCTGACAACAAATTATTTCTGTTTAAATTACGACGTTGTCCTCAGATGCCGATGCTGCTTTCACTTACAAAGAACGGAGAGGGAGGGTTGTTAAAAACAAACATAACAACACAAAACTTGAAATTAGATTGCTGAATTATTATAATAGTAGTCATTAAATGTACTCCAGCTTCTTCCAAGCATTCCCAGAGGACTTCTGAGTCACGTGTCAAACTTCTCTGCGCAAGACTTACAAAACCTGCCCTTCATAAAGCAGCAGATTTTTCCCTCTAAACTTGCTGAGTATTTCCGCTGAGCATCAAGAGTTAATCAACTACGCAAACTAACTCCAAACACATGACTAAAATTTAGAAATAATCTCACCTGTTTGGTGTATAAGAGGAAGGGGGGAAGTGTTTGAAGCAGGACATGGAAAATGTTTCAATTGCAATCTAAATAAATAAAGCTAATACCGAAAGACACATACGCTGTCCAGAAAAAAATCTGTACATGTTGCTTTCGAGCATTTACACTGCTGTTCTGAGGCGAGTTAAAACACCTTACATTCCAACTGCCTTAGAAAGGCTGAATAAAATTTTACTCATGCACTAAAAGATTGGACTGTCACAAAGTGATGGATGGCTTTTCTATGTTCTCTGTAGGGCATTTCAATACCATGGACTCCAAGTGCTCTTGATTAAAAGGCGACATTCTCATTTAGGGTCCCGTCACTGCCTGAGCTTCAAACCATTATCATTCACCTGCACTGGTGCTTCTAGTGACAAAATACTTACCAAAATGTATAAAACACTAATTACTTTCGTCACTTTGATACAGGTATAAAACACCCTAAAGCAAAGCTCTGTTATGCTGTGTGAGGGTTTGAATTACAAATTAAAAATGTAGCCAAAGGAAGAATAAGATTTTAATTACATTCCTCACCTCTCAAACATTCCTTGAAAACCTAGGGGAAAAAGACCTAGCAATTTCATGACACAAGAACTCCATTCTTACTGGTACTGCTCACTTAAGAAAAAAAAAAATCCAGAAAAACTCCAGTTCACTTTGTTCTCTTCAAAATTATTAAATTTTCAAACACAGAAAGAGACTAACAACCTTCAATAAAAAGCGTTGATTTCTTCTCAAGAGATTTCAGATGCCAAACATGTTTTTCCGTTTAAAAACTTTCCAGCACTATGATAGATGAAGTTTTGTAACTTACAGATATTTCAAGGAAAAAAATTACTATTTTCTATGGGGAAAAGCCTCAAATAAAATGTAATTGGGACGCAACTGTGAATAGCTTCACACTATCCCAGAAAAGCTTGGTTTAATTTGCATTTGCCACAAAGCTCCCTTCGGCTTAAATAATTGCAAAGGATCTCTCACTTTTAGATTTCATTTGGTGGATTGGGACTATTCCTTGTTTATAACATTTGACAGTTTTCTTTATTAAGAAAATTGTAACTCGGACAAATTCATGAGCTGAATGGCATGCTGAAGCAGCTCTGCAACTAAAAATTTCAGTATATGTGGAATGAAAAAGCATGTGTTAGTTCATACTTTCACCAAGGGTAAAACTGAGCCCAGCTAACAGAATATTTTGATTCCCCAAGAGAAAAAAAGTATTCTAAATTGATGGGCCTTAAGACTGAAAACGGATGGAAGCATACTAGCAAAAAAGACTAGAGTAAATCACAATTAATTTTTATAAAAACTGCCAGTAATGTACTTTCTCTATCAGAAAAATTCAGTTGAGTCAAGGACTTTGGCTAAACTGCTTCTTAAAGTTTAAAATACATCATCTGATATAGAACAGTTAAGGTCAAAGTATTTCTGGAGAAAAGACTGGAGGCTTACAATATGCTCATGTGTTGTTAACATTGTAATGCTGCTCAGGGAGCACATCAGAATTCGTCTGCCGAGTAACAGGCTTCAGCCAAGGTAGGAGAAGGATCCAAGTCCATTCATCGGCGCGTGACTGAACCAGGCACATGGAAAGAAAAACGGTATCGGCTCCTACGGCTGGTGGGAAGGCAGTTCCGTTCTCCAAGAAATAGTTTCCCAATTCTAGTTTCTTCTGTAAAACATTATCCATTTTGACAGGAAACAGCGTTTGAGTAACAGACAAAACCAAAACAACATTTCTTCAAGCAAAGGCAATTCATTAGTTTCGAGTACAGACGGTGTTTATCTTTCTTCCTATTCTATCTATTTTTCTTAGGAAAAATAGAATGAATTAGAATAGTCAAATTTTACATGCAGACGTTATTGACTAACGGGTAAACCAGTACAGAAAACAAAACTTTACTTTTGCTTTTTCCCTATTTTTTGCACATTTTAGCACTTCCTTCTACCTTAATTGTCACTTCAAGTAGATAAAAATTCTACTTCTATTATGTTTCTGCTAACTACACCTACTGCTGCCATGATGCATTAGCAAAACTAGCAGTCGTGCTGCAAAGGCTTAGCACTGCGGTCTAAAGTTACTCAGAAGAAGGTTTTTCCATTTGTGTACAGGTACTTAAGACTGTCATACCCAAACACAATGTCAGAAACACAAACGTCAGGTACACTGACATATGGAACATTCCACTTCTAAAGCAACTGAGAACAAAAATACTCTTTCTACAAACCTCCAAAAAGTTATCGAAGGCATAACAAGTACAAGAGAGCAGTAATTGTATCAGAGGCTCCAAAGTTCTTTAAAAGAGGACAAGAAAAGAAACTATACCTTAGTTTTTAAAAATCTTCAGACTACAAATGTCATCTTTATTGTTTGTGTCATATCATGGGATGAAAAGAATCTGTCTGTACATGCCATGAATATTATATCCGCTTTCCTTCATCTAGCAAACTCAACACCAACCATTCCTGCTTTGAATAGCACACCAGGTCTCCTGTACTCAGCAAAATTGTAGGTGCATTATCCTATGGCTAACTACATTTAATGGGATAATGAAAAAAAAAACTGATGATTGAACCAAATTAAGCATACGGCAAATTCTAATTTAGATGAAAATAAGGTAATACAAATATCTACTGAAGACTATTTAGAGGCTGCTGAGGAGGAAACAGGAGGGTGGAGTTGTATAGTGATGTTCATTTCAAGGCAAATTTGTGAAGTATCTTTGCAGAAACATTTGTACACGTAGGTGATTGTTTACTCAACCATATAAGTTTTGTGGCCATACACTTCACCCTGACACTATATATTGAAGTTGAGGAAGTGCAGCACATCTCAAAAGCGCCAGACAGTTCAGCGTTTTGCATATAAACTTGTACCCGACTGCCATTTTTGCTGGACTTGAAACAGAACAGAACTATTAAAAGACTTGACTTTTCCACTACATTAGAATTGGCAAAGCTTTGCTATCATATCCACAATCGTAGATGAGAGGGAAACATAGTATTCAATATTTTGTGATGGGTTTAACAGGATATTTTAAGAAGTTTCCCACAATGAATTATTTAGCAAATAAAAAAATACCTTTTGGACAGATGGAAAGGAGGAGGATAAAAAGGGCAATTCTATGGCTGCAACAAAAGGCAATTCTGGCTGCAACAAACAGGTTTCACAAAAATTAAGGAGAAAATGCAGTTTCTGACTTGAGAAAATTTAAGGTCATTAATGTGAGTCTCAAACTAGCATTACTCGTTCTAGACTATGTAAACAAAGATAATCAACTTAAGGAATAAGGACTTTCCAGCTATCTACTTTGGTTTGAACACACTGTGCATATGTTAAGGAAAAATGGCCTTCTCCTACACCAGTTTGTCGATTTTAAGAGTTAATTTTGCTGTAAGAGCATTGCACTGTTCCTCCCAGAAAAGCAGTTCTACTAAAACATAACCACTATTACAGTGCAGGGAGAATTAATACTGTCTCAATGTACTCACTGAGCTTTGGGCTTCGTGAATACACTATGGGGAAAAGTACCCAGCGGTTGTACCCCGACCTGCCTGTGGAAGGAGTGTACGGCTGCTCATCTACGGAGAGGGCGCACCCGTCTTAATCACATAAATATGAAATGAGGCATGGTGATACTGAATAATTGAGGCTGGAAGGGGTCTCAGGAGGTCGCCAGCCCACCTCCTGCTCAAAGCGGGGTCAAAACTGACCTTGGACCGGGCTGCTTAGGGCTTTGTCCCAGCAGGTCTTGAACACCTCCAAGGACAGAGACTCCACAGCTTTCCAGGCAACTCTCCATCTCCCTAGTTAGAAATCAATATGCTAGAAAATAGAAAATACTGGTTTTATTAACAAAAAGCTCTTTTGGTCATGAGCAGTCATATAACTCACATTAATTACTGCCCTAATTTCTGCATGTTCCATCTCAGCAGTATTTTACTGTAGTCCTGATGGTTTCAGGGCATAAACGTAACAAAGTTTTGAGGAAGAAGGGTCATCTTTTATTAAATGTACCTGTTTATCTGGAAAATTAAGACAAGCTTCTGGATGGACTGCATACCATTACACCACTGACTCAAAAGAAAGACTGTTTTTATGGCACATAACTTTCACGCACAGTTTCCTACAGGGTTTTAATTCCCTCCTCCTTTCTCCTAGATGATGAGTATTGTCATAATACTCTCTCCCTTCCCTGATAAACATCCCCTGTACTCCTGGGATGCCACTAACCTGTTCTTCAGAGATGGTCTACTTGATACATCGCTAACCAAACTCTAAGCAGTTGTTCTGTATTTAGCTTGGGAAGTTGTGGTTGCTTTACAGAAGGATTTTTCTTTTAATTCTCAAAAATGCTCCTTACCCCCACAGCAGGGTCTTATAATCAGCAGGCACAATTTTTCTTCCTGAGTCAGACAGCACTTACACCCTGGTGCAGGATGATTACAAACTATGTAACTATAGACATTCACCCCTCCCAGAATGATGGACTCTGCTACAGTTTAATTATACATTACTCACAAAATAGTTTCCTTCTATCCATTTCAAATTTGAATTAACAGTGATGCATTTTTATTACAACATAAAAGCATGTTATTAGATGGTATGACTATATAGCTTTTTGGCTCGAGTTCTGGAAGGAAAAGATTTCTGATTCCTGTTTGCGCAACTGTGTATTTCGCATTAAAATTCTCATTGGGCAAAACATATAACAGAAATAAATACCTAAAATACATAAGCAGACTGTTCTGACAACAGTGTTCAATACCAGACTATGGTGTCTTTCTCTTTGGAACAGAGAGAACCTCCATCCTCGGCTGCAGAGGAGAAAATATTTCCACGCTTCCTTCCCAGCACACCAGACTGGCTTCCAGCCTGGTGGTTAGGGTGTGTGTGGGGAAAAAGCGGGTTTGAATCGCCTCTGGCAGTAGCGGGAACAGGACTAACTTCAAGTGGAGGACACAGCAAGTACCTGCAAGGACACATGATATAAAAAGCAAGTATCAGTGCCGTAAGTGTGACTTCTGTTCTACTTTCGAAAGAAAGAATTTAATATCTGCTTTCAGAAAGGCAGATGTTCATGGTTCTAAATCCCAAGTGGAAAGAGTTGCCTAAATCTTCGGGGAGAAGTAGAATTAGGACTAGTCCTTCCTATTTTCTGCTAGCTTATTTTGGTGGCATCTCACAGAGCTTGCTGGAGTTTGTAGAGTCAGTTCTAAGGTACTTGGAGACTGACAGACAAGCAGTTTGACAGCTGAAGCTGTTACTCTCCCGGCCTTCCCACACGCAGGGACACTAGATCTACTAATGCATCAAATCTTGAACTGCTGCAGTTTTCATTCAGTTTGTTACAGTAAGCTAATGAAACCTGAAGTTAAGAGTATCCAAGCTCATGAAATAGCTTACTTGTAGCGGAAAAGTCATTTTCCTTGCCACATGGTCCTGTTTCTTCCTTGTGTTACGTCCAACACCTGTTGGACCTCCCTGTGAACCAGTCCAGTTCACCAATGCAGCCGGTGACAACGCAGTGTTGCGAGAGGGAGAAGGTTTGCTAAGTCAGTCCTCTGACGGATGCCCTCTGTCAGTGGTGGGGCAGGTCTGGTGAGTACCAAAGCTGGCGTGACACAGGCGGCAGGAGCACGCAGCCAAGACTTGTGGAGGTGGGCAAGAGTGAAGAAGACAGGAGGAGATGGGGGCTCTTTCTTTTTTGATCATGAGAAGTGAACAGATTGCCTAGTTGTGCCTCCTGGAGTTGCAGGTGTGCTCTGCAGTGAGACAAGACATGCTGGCCACGGGTACAAATTCTGCTGTGAGGGCCAGGTGTACTTCACAACACGGAGAGTCACAACTTTTACGGCTTTCTGTAGGTCTAAACAAACAGCCAATGTCTCCATTTTGTTTTCTTGGAATCCTTAAAAAATGTGTTCAAAATCCTCCCAGGCTATCAAATTAATATTTCTATTAGCCTTTCTAATCTGAAATTAATACATTTATGTAACTACTAATGCCTTGCTAAACCAAGAACTGAAGTTATTACCTAACACAAGCATTACATTTCACAAAAATGTGAAAAACAGTCTGACACTTCTTCAAATCTGCAATATCTAGACAGTCAAGTTATTCCAAGTTCTCTTCCGTTAATCTGAACCTTTTAATGCACTAACTGGATTCAGAGCTTGCTTTTTAGGAGCACTACCTCTCAGACAAAGTGTCATGCTAAAGTACATGCACGCAGTGTTTTAGATTGCTATTTCTCTTTCAAAAAATAACCTGTCCTATTTTATCTCCTCATGATAGAAGCAGTGAACCATCTTTATTACATCTCCTAAGTTTCTTGCATGCTTATTATGAATCCTGAAATTAAGTATGATCATAGTAAGACTCTCCATTTTCTGTTAGCTAAAGGAAAAATTAAAGTTCTTTACTAGGATAAGGGGAGAAGGGTAAAAGAACCATGATGACACCAGCATACTGACGCCCATAGTAAAAGTCAATACACATATGCTTTTGCCTCTCTACAACATAACACATCTGTGTTTACTCTAAAATCTAATGACACTTGGTTGGGGGGGTTGGTAATTCTCTGAGACTGGCATAGACTGGTTTGGAAATACACATACTTTTATGATTACAGATCATCTAAAGCCTTCAATATGTGATAAATGTCAAGCAAAGTCAATTCTTAGCTCTCAGTTTTGACAGTTTCCATTTTAATCTAGATCGCTCTATAAAAGCAATTCCCTTTTTTTTGATACAGCTAAACCTAAAATACACATAACTTTTGCCAGATTTCCCTACAAAATCTGCTAATTGTCTTTTAAATATAATTTTTTCCCATCAGGGACTGGAGAGATTCTGGTTCTTTAGCAGATTTGATTTCAAATGTGCAAGTGACAAAAACTGGTACCTCAGGACAATTCTGGCTTCCATCAGTTGACTGCCTGAAAACAAACTCTTTCAGGGGAAGCACACAAAAACCCCATGGAAGAAGAGATGCTTAATATTTCAGATGTCACTCTCTGCTTTGTTGCAGAAAGTATCTCTGCGGTCACGTGAGGGTTAGAAGATACAAGCAGTGGCCCCCTGAGTGCTTCATACAGAGAACTGCAAGCTTGGGGGATTTTCAGCACTCTGTGGTCGGGTGACACGCAGTGTGATGCCAGAGCACGTTACCTGTCTGAGGGGTAGCTATCCCAATTTAAACACTACCTGACAAAACTCTTCTTAAGACACGGCGATTTGCTTTAAACTGGCTCCTAGTTTTGTAAGAGCCAAGACTCTTGGGTAGGGTTGTGAGTAAGCGTGTAAGCGGCTGAACTTGCAGGGCTGACCTCAGCAGCTCTTATCAGTAGCTAGCAATCGACTGTACCGTATCATGGTATCCATACTTCATCCAATGAAAGCATCATTTAATAGGTTTCAGTTAACTTCCCCCTGGGAGCACATTACATTTTTGAAAGATATTGTTCCAGGCAAGCAGTAGCTTCAGATTGGCACTGCTTCATTGGTTAAATTCATGTATTCTCAGTTACTGTCATAACCTTAAGGGCTGAGAGACGCTTAAAAAAAAAGCATGGTCTTGTGGTCTAGAGCATAATGATGTGATAGCTTTTTAATAAATTGGCAAATACATATGTAGCTACATCTCCCCACCATCATGCCGTATCAGGGTCCTGCTGTCCCTTTCAGGGCAGATGGATTGGTAGAAACACAACACGTTTATTAAATTTCCAACTACAAAGGAAAATCATGCTTTTCTGTTGCAGAAAGTCTTATATGGAATAGTGTTCTAATAATTAGAGCAAGTTTGGTGTTATATTGATTGGAGTAAGTCGGTAAACAAGGTCTGAATTTGTAAGTCGGCGATTTTTTATTTCAGATCAGAAAGTTGTTATACTGTGATGCTCTAAAGGAGGTCCTTGTCCCAGAACACGGTGAGAGCACTAGTTCAGCTCAGCAGTTGTAGTGGCACTCATAGATTCTGTAGTTACACTCATTCTCCCTAACCTCCTTTTTCAGGAAATGACAGCCAGATCAAATAGAGTCTTTAAAACAAAGTTATTTTAAAATTGATTTGATGGTTTCCTACTTACAGTGATAGGTTTGGTAAAACAGCAGAACAGGAGAACTGATTAAATTTACTGACAGTTTAGAGTCCAGTTCCATGGTATTTATGCACTAGGGTAAGCCCTCTGTCTTTAGTGGACAGCTTCTGAATATGTAACAGTAACCATGGTAATATGTATATATTTAAGTCTTTTTGTTGAACATACAGTTGTCCAACAGAACGCTCATCTGATGAGCTTCAAAATGTCATTGTTTAGTTAGATTTAAAATAAAAATGGAGTTCTAAGTGTATCTTAGAGTTGCTCCTCATATTTTCATGTTGTGCATAAGAGGAGCTTATTTAAGAGGATGATAACTTTAAACCATTTTGACTTTTGTATTTCTAATATTGCTGTATATCTTCTGGTTTTATGCATAGAACAAGAAATTCAGAAAGTGTTAAGTATAAAAACAAGAGCTAGTTACATAAAATGAAGGTTGCCAGCAGCACTGCTGCAATATTCATAAACAGAGATAAAATAAATATATTTAATAATTTAACCCTTAAATACCACTGCAGAAGGGGAAGTTCAGTCTTCGTTTTCTAAATGGTACCAAGACCTGCTGCTGCTACAACAATGGAGAGGAAGGAAGCAAAAACCATTCTCTGTGTATTTCTGTAGTTTACAAGGCAGTTTACAGAAACTAAAAGTGTGAGATGAACCATGATGCAACTCTCAAAGTGTCATATACTAAGCAAGGCATGTCTGAAGTTGCTTCACAAATAATGTAAGCAAATATGCATTTACAATAGTATACAGCATATTATCTCTCTTTAATTGTCCTCTGACAAAATCAGAGGCTTCCCCCCCCCTCCCCCACAAATCATTCTCTTCTCTCACTGCAAATTTTGTCTTTTAAGCTTGCTAGCTGTCATGGGCAAGCATTTTCTTTCATCAATTGCAAAAGCTTCCCGTTGCTGTATCACCTATTAAAATAATGGTGTGTAAACATAAAGGTAGAGGAACTGGTGGCATTTTAAGATCAGTGTCAAAGACTCTATCCCAGGTTAAGTGATAGTAATTAAAAAGACAGGAGACCTGGAGACAAGTCTGCACAAGAGCTTCCATTACCTGAGGCAGCAATGGAGCTGAACCAGCACAGCTGCTGTCAGGAATCATTGGGCAAGGACATCTCACTGAACAACACTATGTAAACCACTGAACAGCACTGGGTTTGACACATGAATGTTACCTTTTAATAGACATAATAATCCTCAACATTAAAAATCTTCTGCTGTAGCAAAGACTGAGGTATTTTTCAGTGGCACTACTACATGGGAGGAATAATTGTGTAAGGCTAACGAAAGTGATGTAATCAATTTGCAATCATGCTTTCCTGTAAACTCGCTTTTAATTTTACTTTTGGTAAATACAGGCATTATATCCAAAAAGCATGTGTCTCTTTCTGTAGACATGACTGACAAGCCCTATGCACAATGTGCTTCCAAAACAAACATGACTCAATACCTTTGGGTCGGTAACTCATACAAATGATGAAGAATGTTTTTTGGTAACATTCCTAAAGTGTGTCTTAGCGAAAGCAGCAATTCATATGTTGGGGAAACGTAATAAAAATTGGGTTTATAATAATCTGTATGCTGTGTGATAATGGTGCCTTCTTGTAGGATACACACAGTTACTCAAACTAGTTAATTACACTGCTATACTTAAGCAAATTTGTTACATAAAAACCCCCACACTTTTGAAATCTACAGTTTTACTAGGCCAGTGTGGCTTTCAGCACGAGCACAGTGATGGCTACTTCTGACATACAGCATGCAAAAGAAAAACAAACTATGTGATTTGCAGAACTTACAAAAACCCCTTCTTGTTTAATTTCACAGTGATGGAATCACAGATGTGGGTAAGTTCAGAGCTGGCACAATGTGAAGTGTATTTTCATGAAGGCCAGGCACAAGTTTCTCAGCAGAAGTTACCAGTTCATGTAATGCGGAGTCCCCAGATCCTCGGCTGACCCCTGCAAGTAGTTACAAACCTCTAGGCAGGTATCCTCTTACGTACTAATTGCTAAATAACCAACAAAATAATTCACTATTTCTCTATCTGTTTCACAATGTCAGTTTACTCAAAATAGGAATCAAGCTGAGCTATGGAACGATGTATTTGACCTCTGAAAGGCTGAAAATAGGCTGTAAAAGGCTGATAAAAAATATCAAAGGGCTTAATTAGGAAAGGGAACAGTCAGAGGAGTAACAAGTGCTACCTCCAAACCTGTGCTGCAAGTGGTGTGTATTAAAGGTGTGTACCTATCAGACTGCCAGATGGAAGAATGTTACTTGTTTGGAGTGAAAAAAATTAAAATAAAATAAAAATCCCACAATGACTAGATACTTGGTATATATAATATATTCAGAAAAAGTATTTAAAATTCATGGATGACCTAGTCCCTAATTGGCTGAGCCACTTAAAGATTGGATAAATTATAAAATAGAGCATTAGTGCTCGTTGACTGGCTATGTTCTGAATAGCTCAGCAGACTAAAATTATTGTTTCATTGTGTCATGGGTTTCCTTATCCAGATAAAGTACATTACTCAGCAATTAACTAAGGACTTTATAAGGACTTCTGGAGATTAAGATTAAATAAGGTACTGCAGAACAAAGTGCCCAATGATCGATGTTTCTAACTCAAAAAAAGCAAATCCTCCATTTCATTTCTGTTTGAACTGGCTCGCTCCAGAGCTAGTCAGCAACATTGAATGTGATTGCCAGAAGATCAACGAGCTGTTTCTTGTCCCATTCCTGAGGTTACACATTTTCTGAGACTTCTTTTTTTCTTTTCCTTATGGGATTGATCTGCACTGCTGAGTCAGTGAATGCAAATGCTGACTTTGATGTAATGTTGAGAAATTACTCTTTTCTGCACTGAAATCACTTGTGAGAATTGCAAAAACTGTTTTATCACACACTATCAAAACCTAGATTGAGTAAGAAATCATGGAGTGTCTCATAATACTGGAAGCTTTCCACAGGTTTGAGTCTCATGTGAAGTTCAGAAAACAGTGTTAGAGACTGAAAGGTTTGGGGAAGTTTTTTAAACATGGAAGATTACATTTAGATTACATATAAGTATATAACATTTTATGTGTGTATACACACACACACACACACAGAGCAGTCCTCTCCCTTTTCTCGTTGGAAATCCAGACTGTTATCTCTAACAGACCTTGAAAGAGTTGTCAGACGTGATCATGCCAGGCAGTAATTTTTCACAGCTGCAGTGCAGTTTGTCAGCTACATTAAGCCCTACAGTTCATACTCCCTCTCCTAGGGATAAACCCACCAGAAAAGAAACTATGTAAATGCCACAGGGTGCAGAAAGTGTTACACACGCATCATTCAGAATGAGGAAGGGTTTGTGCCTGTGCTTGGGCCTGCGCACAATGGCTTTCGATTGTCTGGAGAGAAGATCCTAAAAAATGCAGAAACGTTCCCCTGATCTGATGGCTCATGTGAAAATAAGCAACCTAACTGGCGGTAGCGCATACTTTGTAGCTATGCTACTGTTGTAGTTCATGAAATATTACTGAGAGGAATCATTGCTGGGGGGGAGCGGGGGCGAGACAACCATTTTTTCCAAACCCTTTTTGACCACTTTAGCTACCAAAATCTTTCTAAAAGAAGTAATTCAAGACACATCGCATCTAAAGTCTATACAGATGTCATGTACACACTGACTCTGAACCTCTTCTGGGGCTTAGTTTTAGAGGTGAGGTGCTATCTCATGATCGAGGGGCAGATGTCATCAGCTGGGGATGGGTCTGTGGAGCTGCACGGTGATGTCATATGATGCAGAAACAGAGGCTGCACTACCCGCTGCGACTAGGGGTAGGAGGTTAGGAGAACCTCACATCAATAGCCCTTCTCCTTCCCCTGACCCTGCTCCCCAAAGCTCAGGATCTGAGGTTACGTCTTCATTGACGAGAGGAAATGGCCTCAAGTTGCATCAGGAGAGGTTTAGATTGGATATTGGGAGAAATATCTTTACTGAAAAAGTGGTCAGACATTGCAACGGTCTGCCCAGGGCAGTGGTGGAGTCACCATCCCTGGAGGTGTTCAAAAAACGTGTAGACGTGGCACTTCGGGACATGGCTTAGCAGACATGGTGGTGTTGGGTTGACGGTTAGACTTGATGATCTTAGAGGTCTTCTCCAACTTTAATGATTCTATGATTCATTTCACCTCCTAGGTCCACCTGGCTCAACTGAGAGAAGGCTGTAACGCAAAATTCTATTTGAGCTGCACACAACAGAATTATGAGCTGTTGAATTGTGCTCATTCGAGCGCTAGTCCCTCTTCTGTGGCAGATCAACTGCCTCAAACAACAATCACCGTGCACCATCGGACTGTTGTGCACGTAGGTGTACATACGGGACTTGGGTATGGCATACGTCAGTTACAAAGCAAGCTACCAAAGGTGACCGCAAGACGGCTCGATCAGAAAGTGTCAACACACACAACGCCGACAGTTAAGCGATTTTAAACAAAGTTTTAACTGAATCTAGCTTAAGCTTTTCTTCTCTGTTCATACAATCATAGGGTGGTTTGGGTTGGAAGGATCCTTAAAGATCATCTAGTTCCAACCCCCCTGCCATGAGCAGGGACATCTTCCACCAGACCAGGTTGCTCAGAGCTCCATCCAACCTGGCCTTGAACACTTCCAGGGAGGGGGCAGCCACAGCTTC
>Ga0065711_1000793_pt1 | contig 55120 bp, 31 predicted proteins | sample Hoacrofraction12_FD_59098 | JGI IMG/M metagenome (GOLD analysis project Ga0065711, IMG submission 59098) | Hoatzin crop microbial communities from Cojedes, Venezuela - Epithelial fraction 12 v2 (version 2) | ecosystem: Host-associated > Birds > Digestive system > Esophagus > Crop | place... | reverse complement strand
AAACTGGAGCAGAGGAAGTTCCATCTGAACATGAGGAAGAACTTCTTCCCTCTGAGGGTGACGGAGCCCTGGCCCAGGCTGCCCAGGGAGGTTGTGGAGTCTCCTTCTCTGGAGATATTCCAGACCCTCCTGGAGAAGGTCCTGTGCTGCCTACTGTAGGTGACCCTGCTTGGGCAGGAGGGTTGGACTGGGTGACCAACAGAGGTCCCTTCCAACCCCTACCATTCTGTGTAATATCGAAAAATCACAAAGACCAAATCCAAAGGCTGTATTTTTGAAAATACTTAAGGAACTTAACTCCAGTTGTTAGAAGGTTAAGTTAGATGTGTCTCAACATATCTAAAAGGTGAACACGTAGGTCTGATGCCTGCCAACAGCAGTAGGAGTCAGTCTACAGTTGCTGTATTTTGCCATACAAGTTTTCCTGCCTCTAATTTCATTCATTGACCCATAAGCAGAGAAATGCATATCTTTTGCAAGAATTTCTGGATGCTGCCATTTCTGAATGTTGACAGCCCAGCTGGAGCAGAGCTGGAGCAATATCTGCATCAGAATTACTGGACATGGACGTGCAGAAACTGTAAGCAAATGGACAAAGTAAAAAGGCACACAACTTCTGCTGTACCCATGGAGCGAATGCAGTCCTCCCAGGAGTGGATTTACTACACTTGCACAGAGATATGATAGAATTAAATTGGTGCTACACAGTTGCAGGAAGACACAGACAGTGCTATTCCTATGGGCATGTGTGAGTAGCTTGTTTTAGGAGTGACCTTTAAGAGTTTCATAGGAAAGTTTCCAAAATATTCTTCCAAAATAAGTGTAACAACGTACAAAACTTTGAACAGAAGTTGTTACGGTTGTATGCCTATTACACTTTTGTCAAAATATGGGTTACTTTATGCATTGCATAGTGAAAGGAGATTTCTTCAGGAGCAGGACAATATCCTATTGCATATTAGCAGGTTTTCCATTGCAGACAGTTCCTACATCTAAACAATTTCCTGCACTTTGCAAGATTTTTGTACTTAACTGTATATGTAAAAGTACTGGACAACAGAATATGTTACTCTGCATAGAGTAAAGCTTTAACCTAGAACATGCTGACACCATCCTGTGGGTTATACAGCACCCCCAGCCTTTAGCTGATTTACCAAGTTCAATGAAGAATGGCAAAACTCTACCTCGCTCAGACAACCAAGGCACTACATAAACTGACCACTGTGGCTGCCAAGTCTATGTAAACAACTGGGTTAAGGGAGCTGAGTTTACCAAAGCAAGACAAATGAAAACACAAACAAACCAAACTTTAATGCCCTTCCTCATGTCTTGCCCTGGAGGCCTTCAGACATGAGCATCGATGAGCTCCAATGCAGGAGCTTTGTGCTAACAAATTAATACTGTGAGTTAGTTTAAAAAAAAAAGTACTAGCACTTGTGACAGTGTTCCTGGAGAAGTCTGTCCCGTAGCACACTCCTGATGACACTTGTCCTTAACATGTCAGTAACATTGTCAAAGGAGCCTTTACAATAAGTTTGGTTTATAAAAACCCAAATGCCTCTCGTCAGACATTTGCTAAAGGAGTTTGGGGAGCTCTTTAAAAAATATGATTCTGTTAATTAGTTATTATTTCTTGCATGAAACTGCTGAAAAAGACAAAATTCAATCCCTTTTGATCAGATATGTTAGACTGTGATCTAGATTTTATTGAAATGGACAGATTTCAAGGGCTGCAAAAGGTAGGGAGTCATTAAGTTAGAGAATGAATCTCAGTGGATGTGCTGTCTCCAGTATGGAATCACTTCACCTCTCCTGTGTAGGACTGTATTTTTCTCTGTGAGATTTCCAGTCTGCCAGTCTCCCCTAGGTCTCAGAGTCTCCTTTTGTTCTTCAAAGCAAATGGCGTGGTGTACAGACATCACAGACTAGTGCCAACGGTGACTGCTTGTCTAAGTTTTTGTGGGACCTGTCTTGTTTATCATCTTTGTTGGTGTCCTGGAGGACTTGCTGGAGTGCTCTCCCACCAAGTTTGCAGATGACACTGAATGGGTTTGACCACAGGGCTCAGGGTCCCATCAAGGATATGGAGATAGGTCCTTCACAATAGTACATGCTTGGAGGGCAAGAGATAATAGGAGCAGTCTGGGCTGGATACAGGTAGAGACTTTCTCCCCATGAGGACACCGGGCAGTGGGGTAGGTAGCCCAGGGAGCACATCTGGTATCCAGCCTTAGAGGTTTTCAGTATGGGGCTGGAAAAAGCCCTGAATAACCCTATCTGTTCTCCGAGCTGGCCTTGCTTTGAGGAGGAGGTAGGACTGGAGACTTCCTGAGGCCCCTTCCAGCATGAATTACACTGTGTCTGTATACTCCTGGTCAGTTCTGACGAATCTTCTGACGATAAATTGTTTTGATGTTGCATTTCATATGGCTTTATGAGATATAATTTGGTTTTATTCTACTGTAAAGTATGCTAAGAGCTTTGGGATGCAGAGAATAACAGGGTTGACTGATCTTGACAGTAGTTGAGCCGGTTGTTACCTTTAGTTCTTATTATGTGCTTGGTACCTCTGATGGACATAGAGCACATCACTGGATCCTCGGTGAGTCCTACTCTTCACTGACAAAACCCATTTTCAGCAGTTTTCCAGTTTTTGAAGATTGAACACAAAAGCATTACTATTCCCAATAGCACAGACAGATGTGAAAATATCTCAAAAATAGAGTTCACGTTACTCGCTGACCCCACCTGGGTCAGACCAGACAGTCTCTTATTTCCACTTTCAAAATGGCTTGGAAACTTTGCTCCTTTTGAAAGAATGGGACTCTTCAGAGTAGTCAGCTGCCTTGTGAAAATCTTAACGCTCACACAGCTTTTGAGAAACCCTTGCTTCTCCCAGAGTTATTTCTCACTATCCGTCTCTGGGACCCAGTGGCTGCACTGGGAAGACGGTGACTTCTGTGTGGTCCCGTCCCACCTCTCTGGGGGTATCTGGACATTGCTCAGAGAGGCAGCTGTCCGCGATTACGGATCTCCTTCATGTCATGGGTCACATCACCAGGAAAGTGGGAAGGTTCAGGATGACAAACTGAAAGTAATCTGTCACTGTCAACTCCATGGGATCAAAGGAAAAACAAACTGTATCTGTTTTGGCAAATGGTGAAGGGAAGAGGAAAAGCACAGGCTGTTAGGTTAACGTAGACAGACAGGACTGACCTCTGCTATCTAGATTAGTTTATTTTGCTGCAGTATTTTGCATGCAGAAATCACTTTTGTCAGACAACCTCCAAGCACTTTGCAGAAGATTCAATTAAGAGCTGTGATACCTCTGTGAGATACGATTGCAGTTATCCCACAATGGGGTGACCCTCAGAGATATGCTAATCGCTCAGGTGAATACTCGACAAGCAACCCAGATGTTCTGCTTGCAGTAACCACCAGATGTAAGGGTGACAATGGCGTGGACAATACAGAGGCATGGTGGCAGCACTGCTGATGGAAAGGGCCAGAGACCCTGTCTCTGGGCCACGAGTGCACAAGCCAGAGCAGAGAAGAAGAAAGTTCAGTACTGGTAGAGAAGTCTGAAGGACGATGATCTCTGTCCAAGGGTGGAAAGGAGCTTCAGTCAAGGTGAGGAACTTCTGGAATCAGTTTTCAAGCAGCTGACAGAATTTTGAAGTGGTGTTTGTGGTACTCGTAAAATATCGAATTGAAAGCTGGAATAAATATTTTCTTTTTGTCTCTTCTAACCCGCGTGAGTAATACACAAGTTACATCTGCTTCAGCAATCTCATGCATGCGAGCACCGTTGACCGGTGCTAATCGAGAGCAGTGAATTCAGCTTCCACAATACAATCAGTTCTTGTTCTCAGAATCTGAGAGTTCATAATTCAGTCTTACTGTCATTTCTTTCCTCTTCCATGTACTTTCATGAACGGCAAACCTGCACAGAAAGAAACCAGAGTCATTAACTGTTGGAAACTTTAATGTGCTACAAAACCAGAATTAGAAGTGATAATGAAATTTCCACTGCTGAAAGCAGACTTTGCTAACTGATGTATGTAGTGAGAAAGGTGGCCGTATAACCAATAAAAATAGGAACCGTGTTCGTTTTTAATATGCCTCATTCATCTTTACTTGAATTGGCAGAACACCAAATTAGAGTTTAAGTTAAGATGTTCCTTTTAATTTTCAGTAATTCAAATAAATATATGTTTAACCATTTCCATTAGACTCTATTAAATCCAGTATATCTGACAAAATATCCTTTAGAATAATGTCTACCAAACTGAATAACATATGCAATGCACTTTGGAGCACATAAAATGCATTAGTCCTAAAAATCCAGGCTCAATTCTGCTAAAGCAGCTCATCACTAAATCACTTGTGCTTCACTGTAGACACTGTTGTTACTAAACGAGATGGCTCTTTTCCTCCCGAGGTGCTAAGCAATGACAAGCAGGAGCAATCTGAACCATGAAGGCAGATAAGATTAGCATCCCTGACTGTCTGTCCCATCCCTGCTCCTCAATCGGCTGGGCTGGAATCAAGCAGCTCCAAACTTCACAAAGCCACCTGAATTCGCAGGCCAGCAGCACAGGCTGTTGTAGATATGAACTCCTGCAGTTCATAAAAGGCTTATCAGTCCCGGAATTGAAAACCATTTTCCTGGTCCTACTCCGTGGACCGAACACTGCTCCCATTCAATCAATGGCAGATCAATAGCTGAATTCAGAGAAAGCAGTAGTGAGCCCAGAGGGACTGTTTCCACAGAGGTCTTCAACGTAACACTAAGAAGGAACTTCTCTACAGTCACAACAGCAAATTCTCTGTTTTGGTCCAAAATTCCTTCTTCAGTGACAAAAACCTTTAAGCGAAACTACATGTTTTGTATTGCTGAAGAAAACAGACCGAGAGATACTGTTGCCACTTCCAGTTTCATAAAAAAATCAGGAAGTGTCCCCTAAACCAGTAGCAAGACAATGCAGAAATTTTGTTTGCGACATGGATTCCAAAGTGCCTAATAAAATCAAATGTTAGAATTTGTTATGGAAAAGCAAAAGTGACTAGCAATAATTATATCAATAACAGGATTATTAATAACAGAAAAAGGTAAAAAAGCTAGGAGAAAAGAAAAAACAAAACCAAAAGAAGAGGGAGCTTCACTTGGAGGAGGACAGCTTTCCAGAAAGCAGGGTTAGAAGCAAGGAGGGCCAGTGTTACAGGCGAAAAAGGGAAATTGGGAAAGAGATCGACAGGAAAGAGGGAGAAAGCAGCAGAGGTGGGTTGTGCAGCTTCTTGTCCTGAGGAACAGACACTGACGAAATGAGGTAGACAAACTGTACAGAAAAGAGGGCATCTAATAGTCAAGTAGATGAAGTATCTTGAAAAGGAAAAGGAACTGGCAACCGAGACAAAAGCTAGCAGATAAACATAAATAGTGCTATGAAATCAAAGAAAATGAGGCATACACACACAATACTAAGAGAAGAGAGAAAGCCAAACCGCAGAGCTCTGCCAAGGGATCAAACCCTGGAAGATTCATCTCGCCAAGAATTGTGAGGGCTTGTTTTATTTTTGCTTTCTTACTCCTGCCAGAAGATATAAACTATATCTATTTACTTAGGGGGAAAAAAAATTGTATTGCAATACAGCCAATTTCTCTTGGGGAAAAAAGGATGCTGTAACAAAAACGCCTGAACGGTTTTTCACAGTATATCCAGGGATGCTGGAAGTGTTCGGTAAAGCTAAAAGTGTAGAATATCCCTCTGCAAGGCTGATCTACAGAGAAAAGGTGGAAACATCCTGAGCCATATTTAGATATGTTTGTGAAGCCTGAATAGCCTGTGTCAGACTCACTCCACTGAAACCAGCGAAACTACTCCCAATAATCGGTTCGAGTCAGGAAACCAGGGTCTCCCCAAGCAGGGCTGGGAGGTTGATAATATAGCTCTTGCTTTTTATTAAGTCTTAAATTAACTTTGCAAATGTGGACCCTGTTCAGGTCCTCACAAAAAAGTAAAGCAAGTAAAATGGATATCCCGTTTTGGGGACAGAAAACATTTGGTTGCTGGTTGCTTGTCAGGATCTCAGTGAGCATCTGTTTTGCAGATCTGCTACCTTTAACAAAGTGCTGGAGAAATTCGTTTACCTCTATAATGAAAAAATCAAAGAAAACAGAAGAAAACCCATCTCCCATGACCTGCGCGCGACTCCAGTGCAAACACCGGCTGCATGCGACCCGAGCTTTGAGCGCACACAGGGGTTGGCAAGTTTGTCTGAACGGCTGTGCAGAATTTAGGCCAAACAGCACACAGAGCACAGCTCCTCCCTCAGCTTCAAACCTTCTGCGAGATTTTATCTGACAATGTTTTCCCTTACCCACACCTTCCTTCACGTCCTCAAAGTGCAAGTGGAAGCAGGAGGCATTGCACCAGATAAATCTCACGCAGCCTAAGCGAAACGCAGGCAGGCCATGGGAGCTGCTCGTCGGGGCTTGGAGCTCTGCTCAGGTTTTCAAAGCAGTCTCTTTCTCTTCCCTTTCTGCCCTCTTCATTCGCTTTTTAAGCATCAACTGATCTTTGGCCGCAAGGACTTTGAAACTGGCATGAGGCTTTTGCCTATGCCTTATTTTGACTACCCAGATTTGTGAACCCACTGAAGCTACTTTTATCAGAAACTAGCTCCCCTGGCGTTGCTAAACCCTGCATTTGAGGTAGCTGTAAATTCTCCACGACTAAGTGACACTGCACTTTTTACTCACTGTAGCCCTCTTTTTTGTAACCTATTATCTTTTCCCATGGCGACGTAACTTGGATGTGAATTTTAGCTTTGCATCACGCTATACAAGGTTGCCACCATGCACACAGGTATTCTCTACATAGAACTGTGCTCTAATGCGACTGCCCTTTTCCTGCAACCTATTAAACTACATAATTGTTGTGTTACTGACAGATCTTGAATACAGTGACGCAGAAGTATGTGGAAATACAGGTAAGGGATGCACCGCCTTTACGCAGTCCCCAGAAGTAAAAGCAAATCCAACTAGTCTCAAATTAGCTGTGCAAAATAATTGCCACAAATTGTGGCGTTTTGATGAAATACTTCCTTAATATACTTTAAAGAGATGGAAGGCCAATGGAGATTGACCATGACAGAACACCGACAGCTGAGAGGAGGAGGACATTCCTGAATAAAAGCTGGCACTTAACCTTTGCGTGCTCTTCACTGTACAGTGGAAGAGGTGGACTTAGGGTAAGGACAGGATCAGCTGTAAGTGAAGTCTGACCAGGAGCAGTACAAGGCACCGTATCTCAAACTGTGCATGTAGTTATCGTCCCTATGTGCTGCCTGTTGCTTCCTGTAAGTGCACGTAGAGAGCAGCACAATTTTATAGACCTGGAAATGCAAAACCCTAACACGCTGCTGGATTTGCCAAAGTCTCAGAGACAAATATCCACATTAAAACCTTTTCTACTTTTAGGTTTTTATCATTCCTACTCCAAAACGTGAAGTCAAACATAAGACTATAATTGTACAGGCATTTGGGCAAAGGGCAGCTCTGAAATTTGACTGCATCTCATGGCCATAGATATGATATATATTTCAGAGCCAATGTACAGGATACAGGAGGGGTATAGGCTCAGATGTAGAAGAGGAAAGTAGAGAACAGTCTGTTACTTTCTCAGACCAGTGAAACCTGCTCCCAAGAGAAATTCAAATTTGTGCAAAGTGAAGCTCTGCCAACATATGTTGGCATATCAGGAATCAAGTGCTGGGAACTGCCTGCACTGCCATTACAGTGGGGGGGGCAGGGGCGGGGGGGTGGAGGCTTAGGAGGTATGCAGTTGTTGTGTGCACAGGGACAGATATCTGAGAGCTGCGAGCTCAATCTTTTTCCATGACCTAAGCAATGGTTAAGGATTTCCATTCCTGCGGGGTTCAAGTCTCACCCTAAGGCTAGCCTACTTTGTGTCAGTGGCTTTGGGTACACCCCAGCACTCCTGAAATCTACTCCCTGTAGTTTGAAGGGAGATGTATACGAGGTTATGCACACAAGGTGGGAATTAGCAAGTGCCTTCTTTTATCAGAGCAAGTCTGATTTCCATTGGCATAGTACCTCTGCCCTTTTAACCCAGTTAGTAAGTTAAATAAAATAACTATTAACGAATAAATTAAACAATATTAAACTTATAACAGCAACTAGTTTTTTTCCCCTCACAACAGCAAGTTATAGTCTCAGAAAGGGAACAGCACAGTATTACATTACACAGCACATGTTTCTGTGGAATTCTTATGGGAAAACAGAGCCACATCACCTGCTGGGAGGTCTGCTGGGGGCCAGCAGACACATGCAGTGCCCAAGTCACTCTAACCGAATTTTCTAAGGACTGCGAGAATTTTGATTAATTCGTGCTTGCAGCCCATGCAACACGCATCTTTCTTCATACAAAAATAATGGTAATCAGTGAAGAGGTACATAGTGATACATACTGGTCTGTTACCATAGACTTACTCTGGGGACTTGTCATATACTAAGCATTTGCAATATACTAAAGGCTTGCGATACCCTCATTTAATACCCTCATCCGTGAGCGAATGCCTCATCTGCCAAAGGAGGTTTTGCGAGCTCGCACGCTGGGGAGGGACAGGGTCTCTGAAGGAAGAAGGCGGTCGGTTTCGCACATGGCCTGTGACCAAAATCCTTGAAGGCTGAAAAGGTCTAACGACCAAACAAAGGACTGTTGTCCTGACCAGCCTGCTGGGAACAAGCCAAGCTCGGGCTGCCAACCTCTGAGCAGAGGAGGGAGGCTCAAATCCCAAACCTGCAGGAGCTCTGTGGCAGCTGAAGGCAGAAACCAGTGGTGTACTGGAAGATAAGGTACTTGCAGGTATGATAAATGAAGCCCTGACTCCTCCAGTCCTGCTTGGGGCAGAGCTAAATTGCTTTAGGGACCACTTTATTCCAGATTTTCAGCACCAGGGTAATACCACCTGTACTAGTTTAGCCCAGATATGTGTGCATGGTCTGAGATGAAAGCAAGCTTTCATGTTAAGACATCACTGAGCTGCATTAGTCTCATAAAGGACCGGGTTTAACAAATGGGGAGCTTCCCTGAGAGGCGAGCAGAAACTAGGAGATGCTCTGAAAGGAGAGCAGAGGAGGCAGCACTCCAGGAACATATCAGCTTATTTAAAGAATACAAGCTGACTCTTGTTCTTCCTGTAAATTAAGCTATAGCCAATTTTAAGATAAAATTAAGTTTAAGATAACTTTCCTTACAGAGACCTACTGTCATGTAATAGGACCAATCACTCTTTCTCAAAGGACTAAAGGTGCTCGTGTGGTACAGAAGAAATGTGTGGCCAAGGCAGGCTATTACACCCCAAGCCTCATCACAGCCTGGAAGATTCATAAAATTCTTCCCCTAGACACCTAACGCCACCTATTCAGGGACAGCAGTGTTTTTTAACCATAGGAAGGTCTGTGGGTTGTGTTTGTCCTGTCAAGCTGATGATACCTGCTAATGACCGTTGCCTCTGGTGTTCCTCTTTGGGGTTCACTGTGCTGAGATCCGTCCCCTTGTTAACAGTGTAAAAGCAGCACAAGAGATGAATCTGGCTCCTTCTTTTTTGAAATGTGAAAAATGGGAAATTGTAAGAGGGTTTTTCTTCCCTAAATTAGTTGACAGCTTCTGTGCACCCATTAGATAGCCTCCGTTCAGGCCCCCACAGCCCTGCCAGTGCCAGAGTCTCAAAGCAAGACCCAACAAAGAAGAACACAAAGTACTTCTCCATACTAACTCCAAGACTCCCCCAAACCAGGTTGGCACTGCATGAAAGTGGAATGACATCACACCTCATGGCAAAACCATGAGGAAACATGCCTATCCTCTTCACAGTGGTCCTCAGAAATGCCCAGAGACTCATTTCTCCCAGCATGATGAAATGCAGATGAAACACTGGTGAAAATGGACAGTGCATCATTGCTAAGGTATTCACACCTCATTGGAGAGCTAAATGTGGACAGTAAGCTAATAGTTGTGACACTGCATAACTCAGTTCGGGGGGGAACCCAGCAAAAAAAATAGAAATACAGCATCTGGAGCTTCATATGCAGCCCATGGCAAGATTCACGTTTGTCTTCTGCACATGTGTGTTTACAGAGATTTGTTTTTGTTTGTGGTGTTTGGTAGTGCTACAGCTCAACACCCTTTATTTAGAAGGGATTTGGTAAATTTTATCTTCTAGCCATTTATACCAGCCTTGCTCTGTGAGGAGGTGTGTGCTGCTCGGTCATACTAGCTCACCCCGCAGCACTGAAGTCTCCTGTTTCTTCCAGCAGGACATAGATGACCTTACACAGCCACAGACGTTGGTGTGTTCTCCTATGTGACTAGCAATTCATCTTCTGCCAAGCCCAAAACGATCACCAACAAACAGCAAATGACAAGTTTTCCACTGCTCAAGGAGGTGAGATGTAGCTCACAAGCGGCTCCCAACTAGACATCCCACCTGAACACCTGCCTGCAGATGAGTACATAACCAATCTACAATGGTGCAAAGAGCCCAGAACAGCTCCACGATTCTGGGCCACTCCAGCCAGCAGTGTCCAGCATCAGAAGAATTCTTCTAAATGCAGATAATTAGAGCCAGCACCTGGTTAAAGGTGCTTCAGACTCAGGTGAAATGTGCTGCCCTCACTTGATCCTGCCCTGCTAGTTCTTCTGCACAGGGCTGCCTGCTCCAAAAGCTTTTTGTGATGGGCCATAACCCACTATTGCCTCATTTTCACGTAATGATGGAGCCGCACTAGGTTTTCTGTTCTGTAGGCTTGGAGTATGAAGATAGCCAACACTGGATTTTCTTTTGAAGGCGTTTGAAAGCATGGAATGAGTTGTCAAAGTGGTAAATTTCCCTTTTCTTTGGAACTAATGTCTCTAACCAAGAAAATGGCTGGAAATTTTCCTTTTTTTCCATCTTGTATGGTTGTCACTCCCTCGGACTCAAATGACTCAAACATTTTCTCTGTCTGCTGAACAATGATGATTTTGTGGTGAATGTGCTGACATCCTCCTGCCCCTAGTAAGTTTTTGCTGCCCAGAAATTACTAATTCCTTGTGTATGATTCTGGAAAATTGCACAGGGTACTTGGTTGCATGTACTGAAGATGTGTCTCAGAATAGCATTACTTAACCATCTCTCTGAGCTCACGTGAGGTATTACAACACCTTTACTCGCATCCAGGACTAAAAATGGAACCAACATTAAAGAACCATGACTTTGGGCAATTCCACATCTTGCTATAATTTCTTTTTCCTCATTTCTGTATATTTATTCAACAGAATTTACTGCACTATACCATGGTAAGGTTCTGAATCTTCGTCCACTCTTTTTTAGAACAACTTGGGTAATTTGAGATCTCCAGATGAGAGGGACTCCAAAATAATATTCTGAAAAATCATATCGTTTGATAGTTGGAAAATATGACTGTTGCATCATTTAGAGGCCATTCTGGTCTTGAACTCCGATACGACTGTTTAGAGTGTATATATATACATGTACATACATACATTGTTTGCAGTATGTATATATATATACATATATACTCTGTATAACATTAGGATTTTTACTTAATTATGGTGGTATCTCACCCAGATATAGCTTATATCTTCAAATGCAGTATAGAAATGTTATATACTAACAGCCCTTTCTTTATAGGAGGTTATATGGAGACCAAGTTGCAACAAGGTTTGAAATGCAGATCTTACTCCTCACTGCCTGGCTCAACACAAAATAATGTTAAAATAAAACTGTGTGTGGCACCTATAACTTCCCTTTAAGGTCTTTCCTGGATTCTAAATTCTGTGTATATCCGTTTTAAAACCTTTGCACTCATTTTAAATGTTCTCTCATCTTTCAGAATATCTCTCCACTGCTTGAATTGGACAGAGTAACCTGCCTTTTCTAACTCCCTTCACTTTGTCTTCCTTCTTGCCTGCCAAAAGCACCTTTCTGATGGTTCTTCCTGCCTCTTCCATCCTCTCATGCACACACCCCACACACTTTCACCTCTACTCAAATCCCTTCACCAAAGCCAATGTTCCCTGCAGTCCTTAAGGAGATAATCACCTCAGTGTTATTCTTTAATTCATAAAACAGTGAATTAGACAAAACTACTTTATCAGCATCTTCTGTTTCTTTTTTTTATCAGTCTTTCCCTTAACTGCATATTCAGTAGAGCCAGCACTGTTGACTTTGCATGGGGCCGAGCACCTCCCGGGCAGAAGCATCCTGAAACACGTACATCACCCTTGGGTTTAGTCACCACTCTGCTAATCCATCTGCAACCCAGTCTGCCACAGACAACCCAAACCCTGCAGCCTCCAGGTACATCGGCCTTCACCGTAGCACGGGATATCAGATTGTCTTTGGCACCACTGTTCCACTCGCACAGCTGTGCCACAGAATTTGTGTGAGTTAGCAGAGTGTTTTGTACAAGGTGGTGTGGCAGAGGGCATAGCCATTTTCTTTAACAACCAAGCCAGCCTCAGTGGCTCCTGTCCTCTGCCCCCGTACTCTGTGCCTCACCTCTCTGGGGTTGTGCTGATATTTGCTTTTTGAGACATGCTATACGCTGGAAATCTTATTTCTTCATGCCAGATTTAGGTAAGCTTCAGGAAAGATAATATCTGCTTTGGCAGAAAAGTAGAGTGCTTTGGCAGGCGATACTTCAGCTTGCAAAGTTAACCTGTAAATAATTTTTGGACAAACATGAGCGTGTTTGTGCTCTGTGATGCCAGCCCTCACAGGTCCCCAGCTATCCCACCAAGCCATGGCCCGGGGCCGGAGCAGGCACGTGGATTTCACACGCAGGGATGAAAAGGACTCGGTTGTTCTCCCTCTGAAGTCAATTGTGCTTCCAGAAACAATTGCACCGGGATTTCAGCGAGCTGGCTGCCCACAGCTGGGAGGTCGCACCCTCTGTGCATCCCAAGCCAGCAGTGCCCCATCTCAGCAGGGCTCCTCCCGGATGCAGTCATCACAGCTTCAAGATCTATATTAAACAGAGTTAGTCAAGGAGACTGTATCATCTTCTCCCTTCAGCCAAAACAGTGTTAAAAAGTGAAGCAAAGAAGAACTTGGAGAAAGCATGGTAAGCGACAACCATCGCTTTCCCTGCTTCTGCAGATCTGCCATCAGAAGCATGGAGACAACCACTGGTGTTGTATCCTGGACACGGGATGTGCACGCAGGCCAGGATGCCTTACCAAGCATCCCCTGGACAGCTTCAAGTTTGGCAGGCCTTTTCTGGCAGTCATTCTGCACAAAGTGTGTGTGGCAGAATGGAAGACCACAACTTAAAAGTCACAAAAGATGGTGAGTCAACCTTTTATTTTCATAAGACACTTAATTTTTTTTTCCAGCACTCAGGTGTAGCAGCGCCTGGTACTAGAAATACTCTTCAGTGTGAGCTGTTTCCTAAACGAAAAGTGCATGTGAGAATTCAGATTATTTTTTCTAGCACAGCTGCTGCCTGTACTGCAAAAGGAGAGCTGATGACAAGGTAGTATGGAGCATGACACCTCTGCCAGCCCCTCTCCAGGAGCAGCAAACCGGTCGGCGGCACACAATATGTATCTTAACTGTTGATAGCGTATAATTAGGACAACCTAAGCCTCATTTAATGAATACAGTAAGTTGAACCAAAGCACTTGGGTAGGCTTTGTTGGTGTTGGAGCAGGAGAATGCAGAGTGAGGTCGCATCAGCCCTGTAAAATGAGATCATAGAATCATAGAATTGTTCTAGCTGGAAACAATCTTTCAGATCATTGAGTCCAACCGTTAACCTAACAGTCCCTCCTTGGCAGATAGTTGAGCTGGAGGTACAGCTGGGCTTCTGCTTAGCGTGCTGCCTTCATCGTCACAACCTTCAGGGTTTTTGCAGGGGAGATAAATGTTGTTCTGATTCACCACAAAACACAGATTCAAGGCTACAGGGAAAACGTATACCAGATAGACTTGTTTAAGTCTTAAATTATTGCAAAGATGTCATCAATATCTTCATTACTTCGACCTTCTCACAGTCTACTTTGTATATAGTAGTAGGTCAGTAACTTAAATCCTTGTGTACCTTAAATACTTGCATAATTCAGAGTGAATGGTTTCAGCTCCAGTTTTACAAAACCTTCTGAAGGAATGAAAAAGTGTTAACATTTCCAAGCCAGAAGTACTTGTTTACAGCACAACAAAGAAGAAAAGAGGCAAAAAAGATTATACAGGGAATAAAGATCTCCCTATTTATTCATCACATACTTTCTAGGGCTTTTTGCTCTTTAAATTTGTTCTAATATTATCAGAATTGATTTTTAGTCTCTCTGATCCCAGAGGAAATGTCTTCAGTGAAGCTCTCGGTGGATAACTGTAATGAAGAATCAGCTTGCAGAGCTGTTACTATGGTGCTCTTAAGTGTAGAGTTTCTAAAAAATTAACTGATAAGAAAATTCCAATGCACTATATTTAGAAGTATTTCATTTTCCAGCTTTTGACATAAAATAATTTAACAATTGAAAGTCTACATGGAAGTTGTTTACTTTTTATTGCAGCATGGTATCTTTTAAGACGTGTTTTTGTTGGCTTTTAAATAAACCCTGCATTTAGTAAAAAGCTTGCTTACAAAATTCTCCAAAAATAAAATTGGAAGCAAGAATTATACTGTTCATTTCTCTGTGCTTTGTTTTGGTTTGTTTTTGGTGGGTTTTTGTCATTCTGAGAACCGAATCCCTTAGACTCTACTAGAAAATATTTATGTACATAGAGCTCTACTTGAATGTTTACCTTTACTTTATACTCTAGAAAGGCATTTTAACAGGGGTACTGCTCTCTGACTCTCTTGGAAAAAGCCCAGGTCTATTTTTAGATGCCAGCGTCCTAAATTGTGTACTATATCACACATGGCAATGCAAGCAAAAACGGCAAATTCAGCTTCCTATTATTTTTGAGCGCAAGCCAACACTGGCCCATTTCTGTAGGACAGCCCAGCTTAAAGCCCTCGATATTCACGACTGAAATAATTATGAGGAATATGGGATTATTACAGGCACAACTGTAATTCACATATGCAGTTCATACCACCTGAAGAAGAGTGAGTGCGAAATAACCAAAAATAACACCAAAGCTCACATACACATTTGCAGAAATCTCTATACTGTTATTATGAATCTGTTTACACTAACACCTTCGTTTGAATTGTTCCTATTTAAAAAAAAAATAAAATAAATAAAAGGAAAAAACAACCCCTTTCCACACTGCTTATAACAAATTGCCTGCCAGCGCACAATTAATTTCCTGCAAACCTGTTTGGCGGTGCCCTTCCCACTTCGTGTCCGTAAGGGCTGAGGGATTCATTGCCATAATGGCTTTCTTGTACTACTTATAAATGAGGTAAAATGCTTGACAATGACACTTTATTAGTGTTGACCACCTGCACTTGTCTGCAGCCACTTGAAACTCTGCTCACAGCTCGGGTAATCGGATTCTACCCTACTGATGTTTCATAAATGGTGCGCACGGCATCACTGGTAGGGTCTTGACACAGCACAAGAAACGAATAGAAATGTAGCTACTTTTACTAATTAGACAGATAATCTGGAAAACAGATTGCTGCCATCCAAATTACACTCTTTGCATCTTTGCACCTTTGCATCTTTGCCAATGTGTCTGGCAATAGTCTTACCTTCAGTAGTTTCACAGCAAGACCAGGGCTTATTGTCAATGGTGGTGATGGCAATATCACCACTAATGGCAATAACATTTTGCGCTTCTGCAAAGTCTGTATCTTCTCTAAGTCACGTGGAAACAAAAATTAACCACATGACTCCCAAGTAACTAGCAATAGGACGAGAGGAAATGGCTGAAGTTGCGTCAGGGGAGGTTTAGATTGGATATTGGGAAGAATTTCTTTACTGAAAAAGTTGTGAAGCGTTGGAACAGGCGGCCCAGGGAAATGCTGGAGTCACCATCTCTGGAGGGGTTCAAAAAACGTGTAGACATGGCACTTCAGGACATGGTTTAGCAGGCATGGTGGTGATGGGTTGACTTGATGCTCTCAGAGGTCTTTTCTGACCTTAATGATTCTGTGATTCTATGACTCTGTAACATCCAAGTGAGGAAAGCACTAGTTCTGAGACAGGAAGATCTCATAAATAACTTCCGAAAGGCATCTGATCATGTGGTTAGGATAATATTACTTTCCTCCCCTTGTGGAGACCTGGAAAACAAGTAATGAAGAGTTCTAGTTTTAATTTTGGAATCTCAGTAGAAAGGGAGGGGTATGAACATGCCCTTAACAAGGATTTTTCCTTCATTATTTTTCCATGTTGTTCAACTATTGCAGGGAGTGCGGAGATGTATACACCAGTGACTTTCTGCAGTAGATCTTTGAGACTGTGCTTTTGCAGGGGTGAAGACAAGAGAAATCACATAGGTTTATAAAAAAGATGAACCAAGTTTTTTAGGCCAAGTTTTGCCTTCATTAAATCTAACTTTTGCTCCTGTAGACATAAAGTATTCTGTGTGCCCTATACCCATTGTCGTTCATTTTTCTGCTAGCCTTGGAGAACATGGGCACCGAGGGCAAATGCTCACCTCATAATATCCATTTTTATGAAGGGTTTTTTATTGATTGACCAAATAATGCTTCTCCCTGCCCTACAGCAAGCCTGAAAGCTCTCACCAGAAAGTGGAAGATGTCTTCTCCTGCTGGTTTTGAAGCCAGAAGATTTTTTTGAAAACCATTTTTTGATTAATCCTGTTTTCAGGGGCTGAGCAAGAGCCATTTTCTCTTTTTTTTTGTGCATCTCATTTTCTTCACTTCATTTCCCTTCAAGGTCAACACCAGATCTGAGGCTACCCACGGCTAATGGAGTATCCCATCAGACCTGCCTCTGCCATGGGAGTGCAGTGATCCAGTAGTCAAAATCTACTTTCTCTCTGCAGCTTGCTGGTTTTACATGATATCTGAAGACCGCACGTGCTCCGAAGAGCTTTGATCAAGTGCAATTGTATAAACACCGATGCACACACTCTGCTTCACAGGGCCGACTCACGGCTTCATCAGCAGCAACAACGACGCCCATCACATCCCGAGACAGAAGAGACTCCCAAGTGTATAAGTTCATTGTCTGCTTCCTCCTCTTTGAAATATTACATTTTTAGAACCTTGGTTTTAAACATGTGCAATAAATCTGACAGCGAGTGTTACTGAAGTCCCAACTCTAAATAAATAGTTTAAAATAAAAGTTGTATAAATACTCATCTGTGCCAACAATACAGTTTGAAAGGGAGCGCTGTAAACACAAAGTAAATTAAATGGGATCCACTTTTGTGGGGTGGATGGCTACTTAAACCAGTTATTATAGAGAAGATTTTGTTGCGTGGTGCGACAGCACGTACCCATGTGGCTAACCAAGAGCTGGTTGAAGAAACAAACTCCACCCATACCTAGGAGCAGTGCCATGACCAGACCACAATTCCTGTGAGGCATAAATTTAATTTGCTGAAAATGAAGCACAGGCTCTGTCGCAGCTCGTTAGTCAGCAACAGGCGTATTGCAAGAGAAGAAAGTGGAATTTGCTGGATGGTCCAACTTCTACATGTGCTGTGAATAAAACAGACTATTGTTTTTTGATAAAGGAGTATTGTTTTGAATGTGCCGCGTAACTAAGTAAAGCCAGCAGAATTTTTTGGCCAAATATAGTCTCTTGCTCACTGCTAAAAATCCTAGCTTTTAAATTAGGAGCTGAAGTCACTGAAAAAAAAGTTTACATTCTTGCAGCCAGCTGCAGTAAAGCCAAAGAAATGTTTGGCTTAATATTCATCTCTTTCATGAACCTTTCTTAAATATCTAAGTCAGAAAACACCATATCTATTATTTAGTAATTTGATGCTTAGAGAATTGGTTTTCTTCCCTTATTTTCCCCCCCTCTGCTTATTTTTTTTTAACTTGTTCAGAAAAGACCCAGTGGGGTCACTGCAGTGGTATTAGGCTATGTGAAGCATTTCATAACTTAAAGAAATCATGGTTTCAGCTGCTGGCAGCAGCTCCAATTGTAGGTCACAGTTACTAGCAGTATGTTTTTTGTTGGGTTTTTGGGTTTTTTTGTCATATCCCAAACCACTGGAAAAGAGGAAAAGAAGGTGTTGTTTTTCACAGTAGCTAGCTGCAGTTGTGATACGGGTCTAGGAAACTTGCAGGGCTTAGGAGACCTGACTGCAAAAAACAGTGAGAACTGCTGCATTTCTTCAGGGCAATGCTGTGCGAACGACACGCTGTAAAACTATTAAAATGAGTTGGAGTAACTGCTGGAAGTCTGAACTGTCTTCCACATCCTTTGATATACTTGATGCTCGCTGCTTTTAGCGACTCTGGCAGGCCAACAAGGTTTTTCAGTTCCAGGATCTGGGTCTGAACCAGCCAGCCCCATTCTTGCCCCAGCAACAGTGCCAGGACAGAGGTGGAGAGACGCAGCCCACACCTCATGCCTCCAGGAAACATCACGAGCCTTTGGCCACAGTGGATGTTTGGCCTCTGGTCCGGAGCTGCCACAACTGCTGTGCCTTGCTTCTCCCTTCTTCCCTCCCACAAGTCAAGGGTATCACCCAGGAAAACAATCTCTGTAGCAAGCTAGTTTTTGGATACTTTTCCATTCAGGCAAACAAAAATCAATATCTCTATTCACTATTTCATCTACTTTCTCTATCCACTGTTTCACATCTCCATCTCCATAAAAGCTACCTGTTCTGCCAGTGTTTCCTCCAGATCCAAGCTGTGTTGGGAGATTCATGGTCAAACCAACAAGGGTCATCACTGCAAGCACTCAAGCAAAACCAAGACTACGCTGGGGTGCTGAGCACAGCTGCCCGAAACTGCCAGAAGTATGACTGCCACATGGAGGAAGAGATTAGCTAAAAGCAACTGACTTTTCTCCTTTTGAGACTTCTTGGAGCCTGTATTAAGACAATATTCAGACCAACATGCTGGTATGCACTAACATAATGGGGTACAGAGTGTGCACTTGATCAGTGCCTTTTCTTTGCCTCTTTCTTAGCCATCCTAGGACGGTTTGATTTTTGGGCAATGGGTATCTCTGATCATGGAGTGAAGGAGTGGAAAGGGAATAGAGAAGGTGGGTGTACAAGACCTGGCAGCTCTGGTTTAGTAGGGCACACATGGGTTGACCCTGAGGATTAACTGAGCCGATGGCAGAAGGAAGAGTTGTTTTCTAAGAATTAACAGGCAGGCACAGTCAGAGCAGAATTATCTTTTTCCAGTATTTTCTGGCTGCTTCTGCACAATGACGCAGCCAAACACACAATGTACCTGAAAAGGACGGACTGTGAGCAAAACTCCTCGCATCCCATCTCATCTCCGCTTGCCCGCTGCGAGAGGGGGTAACTTGTCTTCTCATGCCTATTGAGTAGTTTGGCTGTGTTACTGATCAAGACGCACAAGTATGACGGACTCTTGCAGTACTCATTATCATGTTAATAATACAAGAATTTCTTTAATTTTTATTTTTCTCACACATTTGCTAGGAGGTGCCTTAGCCAGATTTGCGTAGTAAGGAGGGAAACCTACTTCAGCAGGGAAACCTATTACCTGAAGAGTGCAAAGCTGGGATATCATTTCATTTACATGAATTTCCAGAAAGTATACATTTGATTTATCTTTTCCTTTCCTCCCAGTTCACTTCCCTTTTCAAGAAGTAGGAGTACAAAAAATTATGTCTGAAAATACTGCTTAAAAATCTCATGTTGTAAGCTTATATCTTCTAAAGCACCTTTTACACCAGACTTGGCATGTGTGTTGTGAAGCCTCCCTTGCCTTGTGTGCTTGATGGCCTGCTCTGAAGGCTTGGACCCCTCAGATTTTGAAGAAGTCCCCAACACATTAAAGTTTAGATGGTTTTAAGGGAGTTACTTTAAGATATGAAGACAAGTATCCGCACAAAACATTTCAAAATTACAACTTTTAATAGATACCACATAAGTTACCACACTCACTGAGTAGTCTAATTTTATTCTGCTGTAGGTAATACTTTTTTTTTCTGCCTGCTTGATTTCATCTGTAGAAGGTAAGACACCTTTTAACACCCAGTATTTTCCTCTCTTCAATGCCTGAATGAGACAAGAAGTTGCAAATCAAAACTTTAGCTGAAAACCACTTTGAGGATAAAAAATTTTCCTTCAAAGTATGTACAACTCTAATCAAAGAAAACAAAATACTTAATTTATTGAATTATTTTAACTGAGTTAATATAGCAATAAGCCTATCCTAATCAGTATTGCCAGCACTTGCAATTTTATCACCAGTCACAGGATATTTGGTGGTTTCCATAAATTCCCACTTTTTTTCTCGGGCAATTAGATCCAGTATTTCTAAGTTTCAGTCCCTTATAAGTATTGAAAAAATCATGAGTCCTAACAAGTGAAAAACCAGAAGGCGAATGAAAAAATGATGAATGGATGGAATGAAACGCTGACATTTCTGGCTCTGACTTGCATGTGATAGGGTTTCTCTCTCTCTTTTTTGTTTGGTTGGGGCTTTTTTGTTCTGAAGCCAACCTCAATTTTGAGAATCTGGTTCACGATTTCAGAAAAAATGGTGTTTGTGGTGCTGCTGATTTAATAGCGTTTCATTGGGTTCCAGTCACATTTCCTTCACCCTCAACCCCCCTAGCCCCCCACCTTTTTTCCTCCTCTCCCCCCCTGCCCACCCTTTTTCCAGGACCAGCACTGCAGCTTCCCCGCTATTCCTGGAATGTCTGACCAAAGCCCCAACGAAAGGCACCGATGTCTTAAAGGCTTGAGTCTTCTCAGATTACAAGTAACACCGGGGTAACACCAAATGCTGGCTGTGCCACCCACGGCCACTGTCATCCATGTCAAACTTTCACTGACAACAGCTGATCTCCGACAGACAATGGAAAATTTGGACAACTTAAAATGCAAGAAACAAAACACTCACCACTGGAAAAAAACTAACCCGCTTAAAAAGAGCAAACAAATCGATAGTGACATGGGTCACTCATGTTGACTTAATAGATTGCCCTAGTTCTTCAGCATGGATGGCTTTACGGCCACTGCTATCCCAGCATAACTATCACTGATCGTGCTACTCTGCACTTTAAGAAAAGCAGGACTACAGAAGGAAATGTGGTGGAAATTTCCAAAATATAGATGGTCTGTTTGGATAAAGACAGGCTTTTTATAGTTAATTGCTAGGCCTGGGAAGCTTGGCTGCCCAGACCGCTGGCTCTGTCTGGGTACACTCAGATGGATTCACGCTGGTGGGATCCCCCGTGAATAGGGGCGTTCCCTGTACCCAGCATCACTTGCTTCTTTCTTCTTGCTGTACGAGGCAGACTATTGAAAGGGAAAAATATTTCCATCGGCTTTGTTGCTAAGAGTTCTGGTTTTCCGAGTTCCAGGTGAGGAATGATTTTGCTGTCTTTTGAGGAATCTGGGACAAAAGATAATCAGCAAAATCAACACATCTCCTGTCAGTGAAAAAATGAGCTATATTAAATATTTAGGTGCTCTTCAAGTGTTGTCTGAAATAATAATTTCTGTGGCATAAACAGGGCTTGTCTTACAGGCTTTGCAGAGAGAAAGGACCTTCATCCATCAGCAATTAGATATGGCAGTAGACAGACTTCTGAAAGCTGTGGCATATTTGCATGTAAAGCAGGTTTCCAAACTGTATTAAAATTAATCTTGTATTTTCAAACATGCTTGAGCTTTTTCATGAAGACATCAGAGAAGGTAACAGAGTTGCAAGGTTTCAACATACCACAGCTCTGGGTTATCTAAAAATAGACTGTCAGATTCTATTTTTAGCAACGGTGATATAAATCTGAAGAAACCTCACTAACTTCAGAGCAGTTGCCTTGTATTTACACGTGAATTAAAGATGTCAGATCAATCCCTAGTTTATTGCTGCACACTACTAAATGCAAATCTCTAATTCTCCAAACAAAAGCTGTACTAATGCGTATGACTGGAAATGTCCACATTAATTCTGTGTAACAGCCACCAAGTGAGAGTTTAATATTCTCAGGTAGAAAAGGGCTGTGAGTGTTTCTTACTGCCAGTCTGCTTTAATACCAGCTTGTGGACTGGGACAGCAGAAACAGCAGTCGCGCAGAATGTTTTTAAGCTACATTTTTTTGCTTACCTTACTTATCACCTTGTCAGAATATTTTCTTCAGCAAATTCAAAACTGACATTCTTATGTATTTTTCAAATATTCCAAAGATTCATTCACAAAGCCAAGCATCAGTAAAATCCAGTGTAATGTAAGTCACTCTCCAATACTTCTTTTCCCGTCTCTTTCTGGATAGAGTTATAAATACAATGAAAAATAAATGATTTTGAATGGCATCAGTGGAGAAATTGGTACCACAGACAGAGTTTAAAAGTCAGATCATCTTGCTAATAGCTAAATAATGTATTTCCTAAGTTGAATTTGGCTACACAAGTTTGAATGTTTGAACATTTTTTATTTTAATAAGGAGAGCATTTTAACGTGCTGAAACCAGGGATAAGGTAACATTATCCTCTTGGCACGTTTAATAATATGTACTAATGCAGCCCGTATTTCCATCCCCTCTTCCCTGTCTAGCATTAATGCTGCAAATTGATGTATTTTTCTGAACAGCAAACCCAAGCAGTAATGTGGTCATGGGAAACTGGAACAAATGACCACTTGCTCTGGAAAGCAGCACACAGCCAGTTTGAAGTCCTTCATGTTTACATAGTGGCTTGACTCTCAGCAACAGGTCACAGCCGCAGAAACAAGAGCTGCCTGAAATATCGTGCAGGGCCTGTAAACCCAGGAATGTGCTGTGTGCTGCCAGCCGTGCCCTGTAGGATCCCCAGCAGCCCATCTTCCCGAGCCCTGGGAGGGTTGCAGAGGTTTCTGACCAGACCTGTTGGGCTAAGGTGACTTTGACAGAAGCCAGCTCATTAAGCTAACAGTGAAGCTTGTCTCTAAGTCTTTCAGCTGCAAAATATTGTGGTAACTCCAAGACAAAGATGTTTCTCATGACAGAGAGTACCTCTAACAGTGTTTCCAGCATAAGAATTAATGAAAAATTAAAGCATTTTGTTTTAATGTCTTTTTGGGAAAGCAAAAAAAAACCCAAAACCTCAACTAAGTTGATCCTTGAAGAACACAAGATACCAGTCTGTGTTTCCTCTCCAAATGGAAAGGCAAAAATCCACCAGGTTTTATTCAATGAATTGTAGTATGCATAAATGATTAAAAGGCGGCAGTCTTTTTTCAGCAACTTACACCATGGGAATGAGTATTTCGAGGAGGGTGTCATATGGATTTTTTGAACTAGAATTCACCTTTTCTAGACTTCCCACCTACCTCTCTTTCCTGATTAGAAAACAAAAGGATGACACTGCAGTTCAATACCATCATGGAGAGCTATCACCTACGGTAAGAGGACCCCCAACACGACATGGCTGCAGGGCTGGTTTTCGGGCAGATTTAGCTGACCAGCTCATGCAGCCCCCCCCAAAAGCTCCACCAGAACCTTGTCAGTGGCTCCAAAACCAGCTCTTGGCTGATTTGCAAAGCAACCTAGCATCCTTTCTTGTTTTGTGGTTCCTACTAGGCACGTCAGTAGATCCATTTTACTTTAGATAGATGTTTCTACCTTCTCCACTCACACATAACTCTGACTTGTTATGGTTAGTTATCAATTGGCATTTCAAAAAGCACCCATCTCCACCCACCCACCAAGTAGTCCAGGATAGCAGGGTACCTATTACACAAGCCAAACCAGTCAATCTGTTCAAGGGTGTGAAATTCTGAGCTGGCACTGACTAGTAGCAAAGAATTATTCAGAAGCACCACAGTGTACACGTTTTAAAATACATTTAACTTCTCAGTTAGACTGCCTGTAAACTTTTTGAGTTGCAGAGGCTACACTGGGATGTAATTAAATAACAAGGCTGCTGTCTATAATTATAATGACTTTTTTAAAGGTTTTCATTTAAAGGCATAAATGTGGTGGCCTTAAAATGATGGGCAATACTGTGCACATCTTGATTTCAAATTTCTACAGTTACGCAAGCAGAGAGCAGAAGAATCAAGGTATCTTGCCACTCTTTTTGTGCCAGATGAAGACTGACCAATCTCATTTCCATACTAAAATCAAAAAGGCACATTAAGTTTGTTCTAATACTTGGGATTGCAAGAACAAACTAAAAGCCAGGGGCCAGTCCTGAACGTGTTTATCTTCCTCAGTAATATAATTGAAGGAAGCAGTGCTCCTGATCCACTGGAACTACTTTTGCTGGCACACGTGTATGAAGAACTGAGCCATAAGAGTTTAGTTCTTGGCTTTCTGAACTGTGCCTGATCCTTTCAGAAGAAAGGCTTTAAGAAAGTACTTTCAAAAGGTTGATGCCACCCCAGTTATCTATCAAACAACTGACTAATTTAAATGAAAATAAATAGCATTGCCATGCAAAAAATGCTTGTTTTACTGCTGATACAGAATCCTTTTTTCCCTATCGAGTGCTGCATACCACAGTTCAAAATATACTTTTTAGATTTAACAGACAGGCTAAATTGCATTCTCATTAACAAAATGCATTAGGCTACAACTAATAAAAATACCTTACTTTGGCCCAGCAAAGCCTCCATTAAAACTGAAGGATATTTGTGTTGCAGAGCCATAAAATATGCTCTTTGCACAGGATTCTTTCAAACCACAGTCTAGTGAGATGCATAGACATACTTCCATTGGCTTTAGTGACTTTTACATCAGGCACTAAGACTGTGAGTGCATTACATCTCCTTAATGGATATTCACAGGGGAAGAAAAAGTAGGTATTTATTATAAATGGAGATTTTTTCTGAAAGATTTTTTTACCTATGCTAAAAAATTAGTGAGTGGAAAATAGGTTCCGCATGACATGTAACTCGTTATCTTACCAAAATCAGCAGTGTTAAGTCTCATTCTCCATGGTTTTGTCGATGACGCCTGAAGATTTGAAACTTTAAGTGAGGGCACAAGGTCTTGGGCTGCCAACAACGAGAAATTTGCAGCAAGCCATTTTTAACAATGAAAAAAGTCATTATCAAATATTCCAGACAATTCAAATGAAAAATCGTTTCCATTTCAATTAGTATTATTTCCATTCTTTGTAAGGCAAGTCTTTGAAGACAGATAACGCTAAGTTTCCCCACCAAAACTGGGACCCACTGCTCCTCAGAGAGCTCTGTGTACAGGTAGTGATGATGGAACACAACAGCAGCATTCAGGACAAAACACATCATTAGTGCTCATTCTACTCCCAGGCTGCAAAATGAATACAGCAGTGTAAAAGCATAGATAGGGCTTGAAGCCTCAGAAAACACCTGTTCCAACTTGCCACACCTGGGGAAAAAAAAGAAGTTAAAAATGTATATATAATACCCCTTTCTGAGGTCATGGGCAGATGATTAAAGTCCAGTCTTCCACCACAGTCCTTCCGATACTTATTACCTACTCATCTATTAACTCATAAAAACACTCTGTGTTGTTGCTGTAAATTCAGGCACTTTTCTGCTAAAGAATGATTTACACCTATCAGGAAAATACCAAAGGACTTTGCACGAAAAGCAAAACCCGTGCTCTGTGCTATTGACTTCCGCCAGCTCTGTTGCCCACAGAGGGGACAAGTATGAGATGTAGCGCGGAGCCAAGAGATTCAGCGAAGGTCAGGAGACTCAGTACTACATTTTCCTTAATCCTCCATCAGCTGGAAGTCAGCTAAATGACTTGTCTCTGGTCCTAAAATGGTCTGAATTCTGGCTTGGATATATTTCCCTGAAACTGTGCACCGGAGCCAAGACGGTGTCATTGAAATTATCCTCCACACCGTCATTATTACTATCGTTCCTGGGGATGAAGTGTTTTTTCCTAACAAAGCCTGTACAGCAGGTCATAAGTGGATAGATCGTCTGAAAAACACCCAGAGGCGATGGGGTGGTAGCTGGGCTTGCAAGTATCAGGCCCCCAAAACCCTCCTCTGAGCGTCCCCGGGGGCTGGAAGTGCCCCATGCCCCGCAAACACGGACCTTCCCTCCCTGTCCAAAGCACAAATGTGTTCTTACCACCTCCCGGGAGACGGGCTGTAGATTAAAGCACAGACAGCTTCGGCTCCAGCCAAGGGGTATTATTGCCTTTTTCAGAGCACCGTCAAGATATTTAGAGGACTTGGCACCAGGAAGGCCTACCCATTGTACTAGGCTATGTAACAGGTTTGGAATCGCTTTATAAATCTGGAGAGCAGCATGTGAAAATGAAGATACTTGAGGAAGAAAGCTTGTGAAGACATTCTTGTGAATAAGCTCCTGTTTCAAGTGCAATTCATTTTCTGAGGTACCAGAGAGCCGATTAATTATGCAACTACCTAAACAAAGACAGATAAAACAAATACACCAAAAACACACACAGGCACAATTAATATTTTCTCTGCAAAACTTCTGTTTTTTAGTATTTTGTTTCTAATTCACATATTTTTACTTGATCACAGCCACAGTTCTTCAGGTGGCAGGCAGATATATTCTTCAAGGACTGAGACACTGCTTTCCACAGTAAATAATTTTCAGATATCAACACAACTGTGTTATTTCAACATTTAGATGGATCAAGCAAGGGAAAGAAAATCTTGAAACTTTGCCTATAACTTGACAGTTTCAAGCTTCTAGAGAATTTGGGAAAATCAGCCTCACATCCAACTTCCTCTTAAAAATATAAAGTAATTTTTTGTCAATTATCTTGTCATTTTCACTACCAGCACAGAAACACAATCTCATGTCATTGTTCTGCAAAGGACATTTTCTCATATCCTACCAAAAAATCTGCTCCTTCATCCTGAAAGACTACTGCATTTTCCCTGATCACTTTGGGAAACAAGAGGAGTCCAGGGCTCTCAGAATCCATACAGCAGTAAATCGATATACGACATGTCTGCAAGACATTGATTTAGTGGTCATATAATTCATTGATTTTTGACACTTAACCCAGATCTAGTTTATCAGTGCCTTAAATATTCCTTGGAAGTGTGTAAAACCTTTCTTCAGTGTGCAAAAGAACATCCTCAGATCCTCCTTTTATCCACATTGGGCAATCCAATCAGCAGCTGCTAAGTCTCAAAAATTCCACCTTTCCCAATTATTTTTAAAATAATAGTTATCAAGTCTATACTGTTCAAATATATGTCTATAGGGAGTTCTCGCCCACAGGAGGTGCTTATTCTGGCCTCATTTTTCTTGCGTGGATACCGCAAGGTGAAAACAATTTTTTGTGGAAATAGATTTACAAATGTGTCCTGATTAAATCATGTGCTATATCTGATGCACAGTCCATATCTGACAAAAGATCAGAAGCTGGTCGTCCTATACATTTGAAGTTGGTAAGACAGTCATGCTGCAGAGATTTTGGCCGTCTTTAACCCTGCATGATTTGTGTGTCTGTGTGTGTTTGTGTGCAGGGTAGGATGAAGGGGCACACAATGAGTGGTCTAATTTCTGCTATTTACCGTGTGTGCATTGCACAGTCTGTGTTAAGATGTTAAGATGTTAAGCACCAGGTCAGATGGTGCTTTGAGCAACCCAGACTACTGAAAAATGTCCCTGCCCATGGCAGGGGATTGGACCAGATGATGACAGAGGTCCCTTCTCCCAACCCAAAGATTCTGTGAACCGACAACAGCAAGAAATAATCCTGGCTGGTACTTGGATCCTTCTCATTTGGTTCCTGCCTGGAAGCATGTTGTACGATTCAAGACATGAAGTGATCTATCTAGTCTTGCTGGACAATCACAGGAGTGGTGGGCACCCGTAGGGTAGGGTTCATTGGTTCTGAACAGGAACTGTGATGAGATGTCCCTCTCTTGCCACTGACTAGGAAAGAAACTTAAATTACAAGCTTAGACTTGAAAGATTATCTGGTGAAAAAAGTCCCACCCATTGGGCTCAAAATGCCAGCAGTGGCCCATCTTCTTTTCCACTCTCCCTGTGGCTTCTGTCAGTGGGAATGAACTATAAAGGTGGAACATTTAAGCAAGTCTTGTGCAGGCATCTCTAGGGAGTTCTCACCTTTGCTCTGTACTGCAGGGAATGGGTTCAACCAAAACACGTTAAGAGACTCATCCCGAAGTTTGGGAAGCTGAGCTTATCCAGCATACAGAAAGCAGAAAATCAAAGGGAAATCTGGCTCTTTGAGTTGTCGGTTGTGGATAGAAATTCTTTCGTGTTTTGTCTTTCACTATTTTCAGGTATGGTCAGAAAAGAAATATTTCCTTTTCTTTCTTTGCACGCTGTTTCTCCATTATCGAGTGCTATCAATGTTATGTCTGCTAGCCACTTGGCCTTGAGTATTGAGAAAGTTAAAGACCATGATAATACTGAAATCGAAGAGAAAAAATAATGTAGGCTGACTGTAGCAGAGCAGAGATCTGGAGGGGAGCTGTGTCTGGACAAGGCTGCTTACAGGATCAGGGACTTATTTATTGTAATGTACATCTGTATCTACAGTTGCTGTGTGTCAGTCTTCAGTCCTCGTCTTCCTGGTGGTATATAGGCAAAATGTTTTGAGTGAGAACAAAATGAGGTTTTGAGCCAAAATTTACTCACATTGCAGGAAAGGGGACAGTGACCCAGGTGGACTTTGTGTCATGTCACTTGAAGCTATTTTTTTTCCCTTCATCTTGTTGAGAGAAGAAGGTAAAAAAAATTTGTGCGTAAAACTTTATTTCTTTGCAAAGTTTAATTGACAATCAAAGGGAAACAATGCATTTAAATGTTATTGTAATGACACCTACTTCCATTTTTCTTCCATAAAGAACATTTTTCTAACTTTTCAAATTATGCAGGATTGTTTTGACCTATTTTTTTAGATGCTTGAAAGGATAACAAAGGATCTGAAAGGCAGTAATTTTGGACTTAGACTCTGAACCTTGAATGAATTTATTTTTAGTGTATGATGTAAAGGATGCTTAAAGCGGGGGGGGGGAAGTAAACGTAGGTCAGGAATGAAAAAAAGTTGTTTTGGGAAAGGCAACAAGCTGTTTTGTTGTAGTTTATTGCTCATCTTTTATTTTTTCAAGCTGCATTATTGCTTTTTCAAATGAATCATCGTGCAATATAATTTACAGTCTGACCAACAAAAGCTGCTATTAGTGCTAGAATTCATGGGATTTCGTAGTCGCTTCAGATCTCACAAATGCTCTAACAGTAACAATGAAAGTACACTTGTATTAAAGACACCAAGCTAAAATAAAAAAAAATAATTACTTTACAATTCATTTTCAGAGACATCTGGCTTTCTTCTTGAAGCTTGTATCATCAGGCTGAAGATTATCTGGATATTCTTTTGCCAGCCACTTGAGAAATATTTGGGATTCAGGAGACGATTCAGGAGACAGAAGACATGCTGAAGTTCTTGGAAACTATGTGTCAGCCTCGGTGGCTCCAAATGGAAAAAAAGGCTGCAGAGAAATCCGACCAACACCAAGCAACTGTTCTGAAGAATGCGGCTTAAGGTTTTCAAAGTGGAGTCAGCCTGCTAATGCATGCAGCTGTAGTGGAGGAACACACAAAAGCAGAGAGAAGCAGCGTGCAGGGAGAAGCACTCCCGTTTCATCAGTTCTGCATGAAAGGTTTTCCTTCATGATACATCCAGATTGAAATGTTCTTCACTCTAATTGACCTTACAGAATAACCACTGATAGAAAGATTTACTAGCTGGTAATTACAGACCTTCATTTATGAGATTTAGGTTTTCAACCAGAGAGCCTGAGAAGGAAATATGAGTCCAACTCTGAGCCCAGAGTGTTGGGGTACGAATCTATCTGAGGCTGTGGGAGAGAAGAAGCATACTGTCACCTAGAATTTCACAAGGTGACATAAAAACGAACACTTCTTCCTGCAATGCAGCTTTTATTGCAGCATCTAATTTTACCCTAATGACGCAAAAGGCAAAACTAATATTGGTTTCTGTTGAGAGCAAAGCCCTGTTTGTTACACTTGCTATAACTTTTATTTTAAACCTGGTAATTATAGGAGGCACAGGTGGTGCTGCCCATAGCTAAGGCTGCCCATGATTTCCCATAATAAGTTTCTTTTTTATAAAGATGTTTACATTACAGCATCAAGCCTTTAAAGACAGGGAAATGGCAGAATTATGTCAGCAGTGTGTCATTAAATTATCTCCTTCCACCCTTGCTTGCATGTATTCTATCATACTCTTTGAGTACCTCATCTTAAACCTCTTTTTCTATCTGACTCCTGCCTCATTCGGTGCAGAGAGTGGACAATCTTCTGGGCTTGAACTGGGCTTGTTTAGTGAAGAAGACTTTTGTCTGAGACATTTGATTCAGAAGTTGGTTGGAGAACAGGGAATGTGTCACTGGGTTGCAAGAGAAAGGATGGTTTCGTAATTACAGGCTATCAAATAGTGCCCTTTAGTACCACGCTCTGTCACAGCACAAGCTTGTCAGAAAAAGCCATTGATAGATAGCTTCAATCCGCAGATTCTTCTGCATCGTCGCTTGGAGGCATAGAACCATCAATGATATTCCAAGCTGTGCAGAGCATCGCACTGAATGTTCAGGGAAACGCGCAGCTGGTCACCCCGAGCCAACTCAAAATCCGCGCCCGCCTCCCCCTCAGGCTCTTGTCAGAAACCCAGGGTTTTCAAAAGAGTTTTTAGTAGATACAAAGTGGAAACTTGAGTATGTTTAGACTAACAAAATCTACTCTAACTTATATGAGAAAATCCCCGTGGGTTTGTTATAAGATTATGTTGTTGAAATTGGCTTCTTCCCACTATTTCCACACCCAGACATGACAACAAATCTGCTGAGTCCCATGGCTTTGACATCTTACAAAAAGAATTCAAGGTCAATAGGATAGAAGATATGACTGTGTTAACTCAGGCCCATTTCCCTTGACAAAGTTTTGGCGAAAGAACTGAGTTTTCCACTCCTTTCTTCTGGTTGATAGTGAGAAAAAATATGGAAAAGATGACTGATGTTCTAGGTACAGCACATGCATCAATTTTCATATATAAATATGAAATATTCTTAGAACAGAAAGACACTGTAGATTATTTGTCCAAATTAAGTTCAATATAAGGTGGACTTAAATTGCAGTGGTAAGTGGCACTAGAGGAACGGTGATAATTCACTACTCTACTACCTCTTTACAGAAGTGTATCATGCTTTAGACTGCTGTCTAGACAAATCTCTTCTTACAAAGATACTTCAGTAATCTCCTTGGAAGTGCATCGTCTAAACCAAGTAGTATCAATTTGAGTTACAAATACGAGCTGTGCTTATCTAGAACTTAAGGTCAGTAGCAGATGTTAAAATTCCTATAGACGCATGCCCAAAGAGAAGGATTTTTTTTTTTTTTTAATGGCAGAAATCTGCTAGCTATTCTTGCCTTATCTGCAACAGCTGAGCAATCTTTCAGTGCCATGAGGAGATTGAAAACTTGGCTCATATCTAGCATGGACAAGCTTGCCTTAATCACATTGCTCTTTTACATGTGCACAAGGACATCAACACTGACAGTGCTACAGCAAAGCAGCCATTTGCTGAAAACAACTGTCAACATTGTCAAGTTTTTTGGAACCTTTTACAATGTGATTTGTGTGACAAAGCTTGTATAATTCTGTTTATCAGCTGCAGTAATAAATTTCCAAAAGGGGGATATATGAAGAAACCCACTGGATCTGGATTTTTATATTACCATCTCCTACCTGACACTCTAAATCAAATGGATTAGAAAAGATTACAATATTAATGAATTGCACCAGCCAGAGTTTCCAGTCCCATTTAAACCAATTTTGAAAGTTTTCACAAAAAGTTGCAAAAACTGAAGCAAAAAGATTTTGTCTTTCATTTAAAACTCAGGTTTATCTAAATTCTGCATGCATTTCTCTTTCTATACTGAACTTGCCATTGAACTTGTAAAGATACATGTGAAAAAAAAGAACCATAATTAAATTGTCTATGGTGCTAACTGATACCTTTTTTTTTAAAAAACTCAACATGAAAGGCTCAGAATAGGCATGGAATAGGCAAATACTACAAAGTACATGGTAAAATGCTGCAGAACGTGGGACAAAAAACTTTTTTAGCATCAAATTAATTTAGGCTTGAGACTAGTGCCAAACCTGTGCCTATACCAGCTATCAGCAGCGCTCAGCTCCTCCAGCACATCTCACAACCAGTCTCTTAGCATTTGCCACTCTTCAAGTTACTGGACCACTAGCACAAATCTCCAAATGGCTCTTGGCTTCCTTGGCACCACGGCACTTTCAGCTTGCTATATTCTGCTCTCATACTTTCCTAGGTGTGTTTTTAAAAAAATCATCTAATCTAACAGTATTAAACAGTCAGCATTTTGTTAATAACAATCTGAAAGTATATGAAGTTATCACCAACCAGATTTCTTATTGCTTAGTGCAGTTTCTCATTACCTGAAGTCCTAATTCCTCTAGCTCGCCTTACAGAAGTGTTCTTTCTCCCTTTCTATCAACCTTTCTTCCTATTGATCCATAAAACATCTTGTAAAGAAGAACTGGGCATATTTTCCCAAAGAGATCCTGTCTCACTTCTCAGATACGTTATGTGGACAGCTTTGCATTTACTCCTGTGGTTCTCTTCAGACTGTACATTAATGCTGCGGGAGCTGCCGGCCCCTGAACTCCTGCACTGTCCCCATGGAATGCTAACGAGTGCTTTAAACGATGTCGTTAACAACAAACTTTGTATCTTCTTAATCACAATTTCTGAAGATGCTTTTTATATATGTATCAGCTGTAGCCCTACTGATGCTCTGAGCTGTTCCAATTGATTTTTCTAACACATACTTGCAATGCCTGGGAGATATCTCGGCACAAGCTGTACAATTATTGGTATTTATCTTGAATTAAAGAGGTTGGGGGGGATGAGAGGAGGCAGAAGAGGGACTGTGGGCACAGTACACATTAGGCCCAGAGAGTTTCATAACTCCCAAGAGAATCTAGCGCACACTATCAAAGTGAATGGTGTCTCACAGTTAATTTGGTTGGTGGCCAGAGGCTACAAATAATGCTCTTGCCCACAATCAAGGTTACTTCACCGTATAATAAGGATGAAAGCCCTGGCTTCTGCAACTGCTCGGCATCGTGGACGGGGCTTTGTCGTGCAAGGGAAGTGCAAAGTTGCACGGAATTGTATAGGTGTTGCCCTGAGCTTACAATGTAATACATTTCTAATTGTTCCTAAAGTTTAGGAAGAATAAAATGGTTAATCTTCATGATGACAAAAGGAAGCAGGAAAATCAAGTGACACACTTGAATGAACTGTGAGGAAATAAAGTGCACAACATGTGATAATGCCATGACTCTGTGTTACTGCGCGTTGCTGGGCTGAAAAGATATGGCTTGATGGGTAATTTGTCATGCTGTGCAATAGAGAACAACAGTAAAGAGACTTCAGACAGAAGAAAATTACACAAATAGTAGGGTGGAAAGGTATAATTGAAGATGGCAAAAGACTGAAGGAAAGACATTTAAAATTACTGTACTGACCTACTAAATGCACTTGGGCGTGGAATCCTGGCCCCACAAGAAGAGGCATTAAACGACTGCAGGCTGTGACACTACTATAGGATAATGCCAATCTTATGGAGCTCTTAGAGGATAAAAAAACATCCAGTGTTAGCTGAAAAAAAAATCAAACCCTTGTGTTTCGCATGCATGCACAGCCTGAACACACAGTGAATTTACAAGGAGGGAAAATTTACCTGTGGCCAGGCTGGTACGTGGTATGTGGACCCATGGAACTAAGATCTTGCCTTCTTCTCGTGAACTGCATGAGGACTCCTTCTTCGTCACGGGGACTTGCGGTGCACTGTGTCTGCAGACAGCTCTAGTGAGCTCAGTGGGTATTTGCTGCTACTTTAGCTGGTTTGTCCTCTTGCCATAGAACAGAGAAATTATACCCAGAGATACCAAAAGACCTGTGCTCGCTTCAGAGAAGCTAGCAGAAACAAGGGCCACCACAGATGCATCCTTCTCTGTTCAACATGTCCACTGCTGCTCAGACTCTTGGTTTCTTATCAAAAGCTCCAGAGTTTGAGTCTCTCCCTAGGGCATGGAATTTGTGCTATACAGATAAAATGAGATGCCTTCCTATAAGGCATCTACAAATTAGCTTCCTTTCATCCTTCTTCCCCTACTTCTTGCTATACTCTCCTGGCACACAGTGAAAGCACACTGAAGCAAGCAGAGGGAGATCTTATTTTTTCCTTTTGATTTCTTGCATGTTACTTAGTCTCAGAAAGGTATTGTGAGTGCACACAAAAAAATCCCTGAGCCCTTCATAACCATTAGGATGAAGAAGGCTAACAAAGACTGGGAGAAGGGCTGTTACTGACTGCCCCAAGTCTCCATGAATGTGAAATATTCATACTACTATCTATCTTACATTCACTGATGCACTTTGGTATAACACAAAGAGGAATATCACCAGCACATTAATAGCTTTGTCTTTCCTTCACTTCAGCAGGCTTTCAATTTCTACCTTCATATCTGTGTGCTCTTTAATTCAGGTGAAATCAAAGAGTCTTTCTCCCCTTCGGGCTGCCTGAAACACCAGAAAGTCACCCTGAAATGAGCTTCCCAAGGTTTCCTCCCTACGGGTGCAGTATACTGGCACACCAGGGAAAGGGTTGCTGATTTAGCAGTTTGCCAGGTTCCTGAAGCACCCACTCTGCATGAAGCCTGAACGAAAGAAAGCCAGAGCAGCTGCAGAATGAGGCACTATCCCATTGCGGAGATACACTAACCATTTTGTTAATGTACAAGCATTTTGACCATAAAAATAAATGATCTGAATTGTGAAACTGTGGCTAGCCTGCTGTCAAGTTAAATAAACAATGAAGCAATCCAGAGACTCCAATAGCAATTGTTGTTCCATGACCTATGCTTTTCAAAGGCCACTTCTAGTGCATTTAAGCACCAACTGAAGAGAATACTTCAGTAAAATAAGTTTCTGTGTTTGTTTATCACACACCATTTGGTAATAGTCAGGGCCTTGTGTGATTCTGTGGCAACTAAATTTGCCAGAGAATCCACCCACTGCTGCAGACACTCACTGCAGGATGCAGACTGTCATTTTTAAAACTAAAATAGCGGGGTTTTTTGCCTTTAGTGGTAAAGAAAATCTTCCAGATGTTAACTGAAAATAAAGTCATGCAGAGATAAAGGCCCAAGTTTGCAGGCAGCCTAACACAATGGCTCTAATAGGCATGAACTGCCCCTTGATTATAATTGTTAATTAAACCAGAAAACTTGATGTCTATTATTTAAATGGTCAGTGATGCTAAGTGTTTCACAGCTGCTTGTTATCCTAATCTCTACTTCCCAGACCGTCTTTGTATTCTTGCCAAATTTGATAAATCTCAACTTCCCCGTACCTACTCCCCAAACCTTGTGTTTATTGTGCTGACAACTCTTGGTACCAATATTGCGTTCTGCAGCTCGCTTAAAAATGAAAAATTAAGCCTGGCATAAAATCAATAGCATGCAATATAAGATTAAATGCCATACAATACTGAATTTGTCGTATTATTTTGGTAGAGTTCCATTTTTTAAAAATTTACTTGCAGCAGTGCCTGAATTCTCAATCTTTTGCAACAGAAAACTGCAGCAGAATTTAGGTCAAGTGAGCTGCAGCATAAGATAGGGTCACAGACAAAGTATAATATAGTATGCCAGCCATAAGTAACAGTTCTGATTCAAGTCCTCACGTAAAATAGTTATGTTGCCCTCATGTATCTTACCTATTCAAAACCTCCGTGCTTTATTGACATTTCCCTGACTATAGTATATGAAAATAAAAGTAACTTAAGATCGAGGACCTCAGCTGGTGTAAATTAGTGTCTGTTCAGTGGGAGTGATGCCAGTGGTGTTGGCTGAGGTTTGGTACATGGAAAATGACTGGGAAAATTTAGATGGAATCGTGTATAATGTTTCCTATTAGTAATCTTATGTTCCAGCATTCCCAAAGAGATGAGAGGCTGTCTCTTTGTCCTCACAAAAACAAGAAACAAGAGAAGAATCCTTCCTCCTTTCCTTGAGGTTTACTTCTCAGCCAGCTACGAAAATCACAGCTGATCAGTCAGAGGCATTGCCCCGTTTTCTGCTCTTAGAGCACAAGTTATAAATCATCAACAAATGAAGAAGTTAGGAATGAGAGAGGGAGCTGATCCTTGCCAGGGTGCAATCCTTCCCCTGGCAAGGTGAAGCTCCTGCGCTATTCCCCTGGCACAGCTGTATAAACAGGTATGCTGCTGGCCTGATTTATGTAGCCGTAGCTTTAGGAAGAAGTCATGGAATGAAACCTTGGACAACTCTCAAAAGAAAAACTTCAGCTTAAAAAATTGTTCTTAGGATTTAAGACTGAATACTTTATTCACTGTAAAGTAGTCCTTCATGCTGGCTTTAGCACCGGAAAACAAACTCGTTTAATTGACAAAAGTGGTAAGAACACATTAGTGTTCTGCTTCCTTACGGAGATTAGTGTTTTTCTGTTATTCCGGAGGGGATGGAAAGGAGGGGGGTATTCAGAAGCAAGATGACTTTTACTTGAATAAATCCATCATTTTACTTTAAAAAAAGTAACAAACAAAAGTCCTGTTTGAAATTCTGAACTGCTTTTATACATAGTTAATAAAAACTCATTCAAGGCAACCTAGACAAAACACCGGACTTGGGGCCTTTTCACACCATTTTGACTGTACTTACGGGCTAAGCAGTGGTATTTTGCCCTTACCAGACTGGTGCAATTTTCAAGACTAGTAGTTTTCATTTGAAAATGGACAAGAGCTGTTCCAAACTAAAGGGTCATAAATTGATCTCACAGATTTACTCTATAAGTAAACTGGTTTAAGTTGGCAGAATAAGCCAGCAAAATAATTTCATTAACCTGCAAATTCTTCCTCAAAACCAATCAAAGCATATTCTGTAGCCTGAGGTTTTAGTCTCAGCTTTATTTTCCCAACAGCACTCAAATCCGTTTCTCAAGCAGCTACCCCCATAGCCTTTGCCCAGAAAGAATACAGGAGGAAGCTAAGCTGAAGTTCTCTCTCTCCTGAAAAGGATGTCCTATTATATTTCATAACCTGTGATCTCAGGGATAGAGAATGGAGCCCTGAAGCTCTCAGAACTATGCTTATCATGTTTTTGGTCACTCCAGGTTTCCACTTGCTGGACCAAGCGGGCCAAATCCATCACTATCGTCCCCATTTCGTTTGTGACAGAAGCGAGTATTTCCAAACCACACTTCAGCAGATCTAATTATACTTGATACCTTTCCTCTCACCCCACTGTCCATCATTGCTCTATACTAGGAGTCATTTCAAGCAATTAGCCTGGCCGAGATAGAGAAATTGTGATTGTTGTGCCACCTAGCATGGTGAGACCAGCAAAACCATAACCAGGAGCAGAAGGTCCACTTCAGGCATGGCTAATCTCTACTCTTGTCACTGTAGGCTAGAAGCCTCCAGCCAAGGAGCAGACTACGTGTCTCATTCAGGTCAAAAAATGCCTGGATTTCCATGACAATGGAATTAGACCGCTCTCCACATATGGGATGATCACCTGCGGATACAGAAGTTTCTTGGGTGAAAAGTCACTTTTTCATGCTCTTTCCTGGGAGGTGGTACCCTCTCTCCACCATTGCTGAAGTTAGAAACACATATATCCACTGTTTTTCTTCTTCCTCTTCTTCTTCCTTTTTGTCATACTGTTGTTATCTATGCTATGACCAAAAAATTTCCCCTAAAAACTAATCCTTTCACCTGAATTCTTGCACCGGAAGCTGATGAAGTGGCTGGTGCTGGCTGTTATCTGCATGCTTGCCAGTTTTTCATTCTGCCAACACCTTCATCTTGCTGAAAAATACTCCCTCTGCCTCAGTGGAGCTCTATCGTCAATACACATCTTACATTCTCCTGACTTCTTGATAAGGGTTGCAGCCATGCTTCAAACCAGAGGAACTGAGGACTCTTCATAAAATGTGTGCCATTCCTCCCCCAGAAAACCAAAGCCAGGGCCCTAAAGTCTGCATGTACAACCTCCACCCCATTTCTGCAAATACGCTTGCGAGAAAACGACATGTTTTCCACTTCCATCTATAATCTCTTTTCAGCCTGAACTCAGCCCAAAACACATTGGTCCTTAGGACCATCGCAAGGAAAGGTGACGTAGGCAGATGAATTTTGTGAACCCTGTGACCGCAAGCATCGACAAGGGAAAGAGAAAGGAAGAAGCTATCAAAGTTCTGGTTGCCCTAACGAGCTGTAGTGGCCCAAAAATTCCTCACTTGCACCAATGCCCCCAGATCCAGGAGCTCCATTTCAGCTCAGCCCAGGGTCTTAATTAGTCGAAGCTGTGTTTTAAGTGCAGTAATCTCTGGATGGACATTGGACCTTTGCTGTGAGTAGCTGTCCCCTGGGTGGACTAAGGAGCCATGCTGCAGTCTGATCTCCAATCCTGGCCCTGGCCCACCTCCTGCTGCTCCTTATTGTCCTCTCTGTTTGATCCCTGGACCTGACTGGTTGCTTCACCCTGCATAGACTTATTGGACTAATTACACTCTTCAACCTGGACCACAAGACATTCCCTTTAAATCTAATTAGAGCAGCTCAGTATACACTTACCTCATCAGAAATCTGGAGGTGTTAATGGCCGAGCCATATTTGCCCAAAGTAAAGTCATTAAATGACCAAGTGAGTTGATCGTAGTAAGCACCCTAAGTTTCCATTTTATATGCCTTAGCTGATGCATTTAAACTGTTGTAAATACTATTATAATCACTCCAGCTTCATGGCAGCTGATGTGCTATACATGTTTGAGAGGGTGGTATCAATTAACTACGTTATCTATAATGCCATGCCTGCAATTACTACTACTTCACAACTTATCATTAATGCATTTGACAGGGTTTTTCCAAACTAACGTTTATTTAGAGGTTAATCAAAATTCCTAAGACTGCCATTTATTATAATCTGATTTTGGATAATTGTCCAAATCAGTGGCTCTTAGAGGCAGCAGTTTTGTCTCAGTCTCGATGAATATGGTACATTAATGCCAAAAAACAACAGAGGATTAGAATTACATTTTTGTACATACAAGTGGCTACTGCAAAACTTAGTTCTTCAGCATGTATGAATCCTACTAGATATTTTGCTGTCTGCTGGCTGGGAGGCTGGACAACGCTCGCAGCCTTACTAAGACCTGGGAGGGTGGGACAAAGAGACGAAGTCAAGGTGAGATTAGCTCTCCATATCACACCAAGAAGCAGGAAAACGGAGTAAAGAGCTAAAGAACAACGTAGATATTCATACTTCTGCATTAGATATTGAGACCGAGCAGATACGGAGTGGACAGCATCTGACACATCTGTCCCTACACCAGGCAAAACATGCACAGCTTAGTATGCGCCCTAGCGAGCCCTCAGGTTCCGTGATAATGTAAAGTCCATTGCGTAAAATATCACAGATATCAGAATTAGTTGCCACGCAGCTCAAAGATGGCTCTGTGCATGTAGGCACGCCAACAGCTTTTAATCAGTTCCTCCCCTCTTCGGTGCCAGATTCCCAAACGAAGACTCGGACAAGTACACACGACCTGGTATTTTGCCTGTGAATTTCTCTTTGGCAGATACACCATTTGGCCAGGCACCAGGTACATTCCTAAGACTGTCCCCGGACTTCTTCCGTTATTCCAAAATCTGTAGGTGTTAGAGATTTCCAGTGAAATAACTTTACATGTTTATTTAGCTTATCTAATCTAGAATACTTCTCCTGTTCATTTCAAGTAACTGCTGAATCATTCTAGAAAATCCAGGATAAAGCACATACCCAGAAAGGGTAACTCCAAAGCTTAAGGGTTGAAAATTGGCAACTCACAGTGAAAAATCCCAGTGAGAAATGTTGGGCAACCTTACATATGATTGTGGTACCAGATCCACCTAAAATATTTTTCAAATCAAGTATTAATATAGTATGACAGGCTTAAAACAAGAAGGAGGCCCATTTACCTGTTTATTAGTAAGCTTCTTGTGTAGATACCAGGACAAAAGCAAAACACTTATCTCTTGAACAGAATGTATTTCTAAAACTGGAGCTTGCAGGAGTATGGGAGACAACGGTAAAATATGAAAAATGGTTTGCAGGAACAGGCGTTGAATCATTTTCACAAGAAACTGGGAATGTTTAGCAAAACCCTTTATTCTGCTGATCCTTTCCAATGTTTATTATAAATACTCCTTTTCAAATAATTAATTTGACAATATACCATATTGCTTATTTGCACTGAAATGTTTTAGTTCTAAAAGCTTGTAACATTTTGAAGTTTTCGGTTTTGCTTTTAGATACTGTCTATGAATCACTCCCTATCATATTTATATTTCAATTCTTGGGCAACTATACTGGCAATTAGCATGTAAAACAGTGATACAGAGAAGCAGATCAGTCTGTAATAAATCATACTTTGGCAGAGAAGGTCGCTATTAATTTATTACTTTAAAGTAACTTGTAATCAGTGTAACTGTTCTGCAGCAAACATTCCTGGGGAAGCTCTCCTCTCTTTCCTCTGTTGACAGAATCCTGGAGCACACGTGAATTGATGGCATATCTGTACCTGAGTTCCCACAGACTGCAGCTGCTCACGCTGCTTTCCCTCCCTCAGTGCAACGATGCAGACGTACCCGTGTGTATTCCAGAACCCCTGCTTGTTTTTTTCACTCTGGCAAAATCTAATAAGGCAGAGGTTTGTTGTGAGTTAGGTATTTGCAGTTCCTGGAACAGACTTTCTTGATGAATCAGCCTGTCACCTAACCCTCGCTCGTGAACCCGACGTGGCAGAGGCAGTGCCGCAGCCCGCACGGAGACGCTGCTCTACGCGGAGCTCCCGAGTCCGGGCTCCGCCTCGTCACCCCGTCCCTTGCCCCTGGTACACACCTTCACAGTCACGTTGCACTGGCACACAACGCTGCCCAGCGTTTTTGCGTGCGTCAGAACTGACCTCCTCTGCCTGCATTAGCAACTTCTCGCCCAGTTTCTTTCAAAACTTTTAAAGAAAAGGCAGGAGATTTGATGCTCTGGTGTCGGTGTGTGTACGGCTCTCCCAGGCGCAGCGTTTCAGCAGGACCTGTAGCTCTCGGCAATGTCAGATTCTTCTCCCTTATTCAGCTGTCTACCCTTCCCCTTCAGTAGTTTTAATTTTCCCTTTTGAAAAGTTGTTTTTACTTCCGGACATAAAAAATGGAAAAGTAGAGAAGCATCTTCCAAAGTTTTCTCTTCCCCCCACTCAGAAATGTGCTTTTGCCAACAGAGGTTGGACCGGATGATCCCTGAGGTCCCTTCCAACCTGGTATTCTATGATTCTATGATTATCTTTTCCCTGCCTTCTGCTGCATTTATGCCAAATTTGACTGTTTCTGCCACACAGCATACATCTCCCTCTGGCTACAAACAGCCACTGCCACAAACAGAATTATTCCTACTCAAACACCACCTCCTCCTTCTGATTCCTTCTCTGCCTCCTATCTCACTCTGTATTTACTCCATTCTCTATCTTAACTTACAGACCTACATATTTCTGAACTAGTTTGTGCAATTTGTTTCCTAAATAAAGTTCTTCTACTTCGAACCGTGGCTCGCCACGACTGCGAACAGCCACTGACTTGGACAGATACCTCGCCTTATCTACCCTAACTCTGCCCTACGCCCCGACTCAAAACTGATCAGAACGCTGCGGCTGAACTCACCATTTTCCTACCACCCCTCTACTGTCTGCTTAACTCGCAACTTTCTTTCTGTCCAGGAACAAAATCCCACCTCCCCTCCTGCATGAGGAAAATCTACATCACATTGCCCTCCCTCTCGCTGGCCAAGTGTGTGTTTACATTCTTTCTGCTTTCGGACTCTGCACAAAGGTACAGGGAAGGCCACAGGCAGCTCCAGGTACGTGTTTGGTGCTGGACACACGTATTTGAGTATACTCACGAACGGAGGTTTTCACTCTCCATCACATCACTGTTGTAACCACCCTTTTCCCTCCTGACAACTGCCTGCTCCTACCAGCGGAAGCAGGTTCTGTGTTTTCAGCTTACCCACCCCTTTCCGAGCCCCAAATTTTAGCCACCTCTGCTGGGTATGAGTCCCCCAAATGCAGCAGTCAGGCTTCTTCCTCGGTCCGTTTCAGCTGGGCGTGTTTCAGGCACGGAAGGTTCAGAATTTAGGGCCCATTTTCGTTCTGATGGCTCCAAAGTAACAGGAGGTGCTCCTTGGAGCGTTCCTTGTCTACATTTTAGTCTGCTGATGATCTTTAAAAGCCTTCAGATGACCCAGCTCACTTTTCTTTTCACAGCAATGCTCCCTACACCTTTGCCGTATTCCTAAATGTCTTCCGGCTCTTTTCCCTGCTTATTTGTGTACGATCTATAAACTCAAAAAGCATGCAATGAGCCTTTCTGTTTGTGAAATACATGGAAGCTGATGGTGCTATAAAAGTGGTCTGTGGAAAACTAAAATAGTAATAATAAGTTGGGCATATGATGATCTAGAGTTGTATAATATGCCCATTATCATACGATCTGTGCAGTTTTGTCATAGCTTTTTAGCACCTGAAAAACTGAATATAGGCCAAATGTTGTATCTCTATTTTACGTGACGGAGAAGGGAGACAGATTTTATCTGCAATATGCTCAGGCTGACTTTCTAGCATTTTGGAAGTGATTCTTTAACAAATGCTAGGAAAAAAGACATCTTGGATTAAAAAGCTAAAAATCATACCGATGAGAACATATTACTTAGATGAAGATTTATGTGCCCAAGTGATACCACTATCAGCTTTCCTCTTCTCTTTCTTCCCCCGCGATCTGTGGCTGGGAAGAATCAGATTTTTGCCTGCTACACAGCAGCAGGGCAAACGCCGCTTCCTCGATTTCAGTGCAGCAGGGTCAACCTCAGACTTCACCGCCTTTTGCAGAGCACCTGATCAGTCCTGCCGTTTGAGTACGTAACCGCAGTTCGATTTGTTCAGGGTGGTGAACAAGGTCAGAGCTTCCTTGCCCACGTCAGACTGAACACACAGAGGGACGAGCCGAGACTGGTCTCTCTTTCCACTCCCCCAGTTAGCATCCCAGTAACCTTGACCTTGTAGCAAGGACAGGCACATGATGGAAGGGAAATGTAAAAAATTGTCATGTGTGCTGCATCCTTCCCTGGAGGCTGCAAGTTTCACCCCTCTGATATGCTTAGCTGGCTCAGAGCGTAAGTTCTTGAGAGCAACCACAATCCTAGGTCTCACGTGGCAATCTGCAGGATGAGCAGGCCAGCCCACGGGCAGATCTCGCACCGAGGCTCTCGCAGAAAGTCCGGCAGGTTCAACCAGCCCACACCACAATCCTACTTCTTAAACTAAATCCTCGTGCGTTTGTAAAGGCGAGCACACAAATAAAAGTAGAAGCCAGACACGGAGAACCTAGCGTGTGAGAAGGTAACGGCCCTCGTTAGACTGCAAAGTGTTACAGAGTTCCTACAACGCCTGTTCCAGCCTAATCAGTGGAGAGATCATTGGTGCCATCTGCACTCAGCAGGGATCGTGTTGTGGAGACAAGGTGGGAAACAAAAACAGTAACAGCAGTAAAAGAAAATAATATGCAGAGACACAAACTTAGCAAACCCAGACTCTAAACCAGTTGTATTTCAGTGAGAGCTACAGGATCTTTCTAGACAGAAGTGTTTTTCTGATAGCAGCTGTAATTAACAAGGCATTTTAGTGTTACAACCCGGCCCAGGTGGAGAAAATGTTTTCCATCAACAAAATTAAGATAGGGTTTTTAAAAAACACATACAGAATGTTAACTAATGGATAGCAATGACTTATCTTCATACTTTGAAAATCAAACTGCACTAAAAGCATGCATCAGTTGTACCAGGAAATAGGTAGAATGTGTATATAGTTTTGAATTTGAGCCAAGGCAACTCTGTAATAACTGCGTTTGATCTTCAAAGGATCTTCTTCACAATGATAGTTTTGAAAATAGATGTAGTTCATGTCTATGCTTCCTTCTCTGCATGGACATACAGAACCAGAAAATCCCTTATTTCTGCTAGTTCTTTGCTTTGATATTTTAACTAAGTAGTGGGGCAGACACGTCCTTAACAGGAAAATTATTATTTTGCATTTGACTTATTTCTATGCTAAAGCACCTCCTTTATTTTCAGTCTTTTTGTTTGGTTTCCAGAAGATTGTTAAGCTCTTAACTTCTGTGACCCATTAAACAGTAATAAAGGTGGGTATAGGTGTTTCCAAAGGAAAATAGCCTGATTTCTTAGTATTTTCTTCTATTCCTTTTTCAGGAAGACAGACAAACAGACTAGTTTAATGCAATGAGAACAGTGCCTAAGTCTGATGTTGATCTGAACTATCATCACTGGTTTTCAAACAGTAATGAATCATTAAAAATTCCAGAATTTTCATTCACTGGAACTTTTTAAATGTTGTGTTTAATCTAAGAATGAGAGCTGATAGGAGGCTTGAAGTGAAACACATGATTTTATCAAATACGATGAAAATGTATGATCTTTATTATGACAGAGGCAAACCCCAAGAACCAAGCTTCCACAAAGTACCTCCTGTATAATTATTAAATAAAAACACTTACTTATTCGGTACTCAGCCTTTAAACCCTGAATAAGAGAAGTTCATATTGAAAGAGAGGTACTTAAAACGTTTCCATGGATACAGGATGATGCCAATCAGGTCCATGTTTTTATCTGAAAGGGTGCCCCTGCAGAGACATACAGCTTGGTGAGTGGTTGTTTATACAAGGAAGTAAATAGGAACCTTGTTTATTTTACAAAGAGCTCCTGACCCATACTTTTTCTCATCACTTTTTTTACAAGCAACATTTTGCTCCTTTTAAACAGCACATTGTAGTAAAATACACACTTTTGAAATTTTTCCTTAAAGTTGTTTGAGTTTATGACACAGTTTTCAAGCAGAAAATGGAGTATCTAGGCACGGTACTACCAATCCTGGAAACCTACATTGGTGACTCTGTTTTTTTAACTCTGCAAGAAGACATACGGATGCGAATTACATTTTTCCATTTCAATCCACTTCCACTTCCAGGAAGGAAAAAAAAAAAAAAAGGCAAGGGGCACATATAAGTGATAAATAGCCTTACCTTAATCCAACATGGACAAGAATGCCACGTTTTGATCGCTTCCCTCAGAAGAGTCTCCATTTACTTCAGCTCCCATTTTAAAAGCAGTTGGTTCCTAGATTCCCACCGCCTAAGTGCTACGAACGTGTAATTTTGACATCCAGTCTCTCAACACTGCATGCTTTCTAATTTTGGGAATGAGATTAATACCTCCTATTTGAGAGGTTTTAGTCATCTAATATTTCTTTGGATAAAAAAGCACAATGAGTTAGTGAAAAGAAAGGCAATCAACTTTAATACTTAACACAGTTTAATAACCTGATTTGAAATATGTGTGTGCTGTATTCCCATTAAAAAAAGTTTCCTTCCAGCCACGATTAATAGAACAAAACCCCATCTTGTTCAGAGATTATCCTTGGAATGCTGTAATTTTAACGTGTATGTGAAGGAGGAAAGTTCTTTGCCGCGCGCAGGCAATTTGGCCTTCCCGCTTCTCGAAGAAGCGATTCCCGGGCAAGACAACCGATTTGATATTTTCCACTTGATCTCGCAGCGTGCTGGGGCGGGGGACGGCCGCGCCGTGCCCGTTTGCCAGCGCTGACAAAGGTCTGCTTGTCAGCGATACCTTTTACAGCTAAATTTACCCCGGAGTGACAGAGGCAGGTGCTCCTCGCCCTGCCAGACACTTGCGCGCCCGCATCACGCAGCCAACAGGTCAACAACCAAAGGAGAAAAAGCCCGGGGCTGCGGAGGAGAGGGTGAGTGAGGCAAACACAACCCAAACCGGGGGGTTTCTCTTCAAAGCCAGCTGGTCTGGCTTTATTCTACAGGAATTTTTTTTTACCTGCCGGTTTGGTCAACGAAGCCCTCAGCAGGTGCTGACGGGTGCAACTTCCTGGAGAAGCAGAAGACGGGCACTGGTGAGTTTTAACAGAGAAAACAATTTAAAAATTATTCTTAAGTCTTTGCAGCCGTTCTGCTTGCCGCAGCACTGGGCGATTCAGCTCCGGGCTTGTGGCTACGCTCGCAAAGCTTTCTTCAAGAGAAAGCAGATAAGCTTTGTAGCATGCTTCGCATTTTATTTGATACGGTGCTTGATTTTAGCTTCTGCTGCCAAGAAAAGTTTCTTGAAAGTGGCTGGATATTTATAGTCAGTTTCTTTCAAACTGTTTCGATGGATCTGAACGGAAAGAACATAGAGGATGAGATACAGCAACACCACAAGCCAGACAGCATTGGGGGTGTACTCTGTGCCCCCCCATCTGCCTCGTTTAAAATAAATGCGTTTTCCTGGTAATTTCCAGATAAATAGAAGGGATGTGCTGTCTGTAGACTGTTCCCGGCATTTGGAGCTTCAGCAGACATGCCAGAGCCTTAGAAACTCCTCCTGAACATCAACATGAGATTTGCTTCATAATAAATAAGGGAGTGAAATTCACAATCTTTAGGACATTGTCCAAAACTCAGTAGTCAAAGGGTTATCACACAAACCTGCTGCCTTTCGCTAAAGTGAAAAGGTAAATTAAAAAACAGAGGCTACATCAGAGCACTGTTTGGCATGATGCTTTTTAAAGATGTCATGAATTTACACGATTTTCCTTCTTTTAAAACCACAAATTATGCCTGTGTGTGTATTCTTTAATTTGCGTAAGAGCTGGGAAACTAGATGAAGGGAAGAAAGATTTATTTTTCTAGAACAATAAGATTTTAGCTAATGTGAAAATGTAGGAAAATGTGACCACATGTTAAAATAAATATTTTGGAGGGGAGAAAAGCATTTTTATTATGATTTCTATTTCAAGAACTCATTCTTTTAACTTTGTTTCACAGTGTTCATTACAAATTGTTGTGTTAAATTGAAAACATGTATCTAAGAAAGTAAACAGAGCGAAAACTTGACCAGATGAGTCTTTTTGAGAAAACATATTCCACGCTCAGAATTCACATGCATACCATAGAAGACATTAATGGGAGAAAGAAAAGAATCATGTGTCAACGTACAGTTACAGTATTTCTGCAGAGGATATTCCCTGTATGTCAAAATAAGTGACTTATCAGCAACGGATAGCCTAATATTAGACTGAATAATAAAAATACCTGAGGCCCTTTTAAACATCCCTGATGTGTGATTTTTTTCAGCTAGGCTGCTCGGTGTGGGACCAGTAGAGCTGACAGGGAACCCCGACCTCAAAAGAGGTAGATCAGGCCTTAATCCTCGTCCATTTCCTTCATTTTGGGAGACAGAAAAAGCACAGCAGAGATTATTTTGGTTTCTGGAATGTGCTATATGAAAATAATCACAATTATGTTTTCTTCAAGAATATCCTGCTGTATGTGAGAATGAAAGACCAGTAGAATAAAACATGACTAGTCAAAGCATAAAGTAAATCTCTAAATAGGAAAGACACTTTCCTGGATGAAGCATGAAACATAAAACAACACGCAAACCCCAAAACTAAGCAATGCCTGTAAAACACCACTGTTTCACGCATAACATTTGTAATATATAGAAACCAAATCCCCTAAACAGTCATTAAACCCAAGGGCTGTTAAATCCAAAGACAGTAAATAGTAACGGCAGTTCCTACAGTTAACTAGACAATGTGCGTGCTACAGTAAAGAAGAAAAACGCATAGCCTTTGGTTTAGAGCCTGTAATTCTGTACACTGTAAGCTCATCAGGATTTTTCTGTATGGATTTTAAAGGCTCAGAAAGAGTAAATAATGTGACAAACTTCTGGATAATTTTATGAAATTCCAGTGAAGCTAGTCTACACTTCACTGCATTTGGGCAAAAGAATACTTTGTAAAATGAGTTTTGTAAAATAAAAAAAATAAAACCCACTTCTGTACAGAATGTTTCACTTTTCTAGAAAAAGATTGTTTAATGTTGTGAAAGGTGGAGACTACACACTAGATATTTTATACATTGAACTTAAATGAGTGCCCTTTATTGGTCTTTCTATTTCTTATTTTTGTCATCATGAGACTTAAGCACATTAAGTGAAATTCTCAAATATTTCTATTATTAATGAAATACTGAGAGATTAAGAAATGGGAAAACTTTATTTACTTCAATGAAACTTTGCTACTATTTCAGAATCAACCCTGAACCTCCTGGTACACACATTTATTTCTGTACCAGCTATTCCCCATCAACTAAGAGCTCTGCTGTCTGTTTTGTAAACTAGGGCAGTTTATTCTACAACTATCTTTTTATCTTTTTTATTTTGAAAAGCTACAGTCTAGCTCAGCTTTCAGCCACATGTTTGTCTTTTCCAATAAATCCGAGCTTTAGCGTCAGGAAGACATCTATGTTAGCTATTCCATAGTGCGTGTAAATATAAAACAGGATTTAACCACAAAGCTTTGGCAAAACTTGAGATTTAGTGACTCTATGTTGTGTTCTTCAAAAGTTAATTCAAGGCTTTTCATACGGTGTTACAAGGTATTTTCAAGGCGTCTCATGCCTTCTCATTTCACTTACATTTGTGAAAACTGGACACTTTCCACAGAAGGCAATGAAGCTGCGTTTAAAAGTTAGAGAAGATGATGAAATGCGTGATGAAAAATAGGGAGAAAAAGTAGGATGAATTGCCTTAATTACTCCTTCGTATATGAGCATTTAAAACATGTAAATATTTCATTTTACATGTCTATTAGAAATTTAAAGTGTGTGTGCATATACATACACCTGAGTATATAAAGTATGTGTGTGTATGTACGTATATTTAAGTATGTATATATACACATTAAATTTGTAATTATATTAGTACACAATATAATTATATATAATACAATATAATATAATAGCGTAGCAGTGTACTATATATTTTTTGATATATATTTTTATGTGACAATATAATTGTATTTGTACATGAAATCTTATTCTATGAAATATGCATAACTGTCTTCGTGGACTTTTAGTAATCCATTTTTTTCAAAAAATCCATCGGTTATTAGGCTGAGACAATCTTGGCAGTCCAAGGAACGCACACACACTAAGGAGCAGAGGAGAACCCTGCTCCTTGCCAGTGTGCTGGCCACGTACGGAGCCGCGGCCTCGCCGAGGGCTTCACCACCCCGGCGGCTGCCACCCCTCGACACCACGGTGGCCCCCTCCCACGCGCAGAGACCCCCGCATTCCCCCACCGCTCCCCTCGACTGCTCGCAGCTCCTCCCTGCTGTCCCATTTCAAAAACGCCACAGACGAGGCAACGCGCAGCGGCCTTGCGGCGTACGCCTTGTCACAGGCACACAACCTGTTGACCGAGTTGTCTTCTCCAACGAAAGCACCAACAATTTATTGCATAGTTAAATCGGGTTTGATCCTCTGAAAGAAACTGGCACAATGAGGCAAGTTCTGAAAGCGCCACTTGAGAAATTTTCAATAAAAACAAAGGCAACCGTGCATTCTATGCACAACTCTAAAGGCAGTGAATTCTAAATCAAGTTCAATAAATACAGCTTATGAAGGATAAACAAAGGATAGATTTCAGCTGGAGTATACTAGTTTTCAGTAAGCATGTAAAATAACTGCACAGAATGAATGAAACAGCAATTACTGCTTCACTCATCAGTATACATAGATAGTAATGCAAGTTCTACACACGTACTTAAAAGTTGCACAATCCAATGTTAATGTAGCCGACGCACTGTACCCTGAAACATGACAGCATCTGCTGGGGCAAAAAAATAAAAGCTGAATAGTATGATGCCCAGGTGCTAAGAATTAATTGGGCAAAAGAAACCTTTCTGCATCATCTGGGTTATTGGGTATTGGGTGGTGGAGGGGGTGTATTAAAAAAAACTCTCCCCCAGTATTTATCATCTCTATTTTCTTTTATGGCTATATCAGTAATGATATGGAGGTATAAAAAATTTGTGGTTCCTGTAGTTTTTGCTATAGATATATGGAGCATTCATTATTTTTTCTTTGCTTTCTGAAGTGCTGGCAGGATACTCTCTATCCAATATACCTATACGCAAGTAGCCCTTTCCGCAGTATCAATTCATCTCCTGAGTTTGAAATTATTGTAGAAGAATGCTTGGTAATAACAAATTAATATCATGAGCAATAATTATAAAAATTAATGAAGAGTCTACTAATGCTGAGAAAAATAGAAGAGATTGTGAAATAATCTAGTTGTATATCAGGAGATAGTTCCTACCCTTGGAAAGATATGGCTATCCATTTAATTATGTGTCCTTGCACTGGATGACTTCATTAACCATTCAATCCTCAACCACTATGCTTTAGATAGCACTTTAGTTCCTAGGCACATACAGCCTCACTGAAATGAGATTTTGGGTTGTGTTCTTCCTCAGAAATGTGAGGGAACTGGCTCCCAGTTAAGGTAAAGAAGCACTTGTTCCTTGGTTCCTGGGAGAAACTATTTCTTAAATAGTTTCAAAACTGTTGGGTTTAACCTGCAAAAAAGATGCAGGAACTCCTCATTGCATCTCACTTTCACCCATAAATTCTTAACCTGTCCATTCCCCTTAGTGATTGTCCTTTTTGTATTATTTATGACCATATGTCTTCTGCACCATCTTCACCCTATCTGAGTATCTAGAGCCCAAAAGACCTCTCGGTCTCACTTAAGAGCTTGAAAATCCCGTAACTCCCTTCCAAACATGTACCTGTTCTCCAGCCCTTGCTCTTTTATCTGAGTCACAGCCAAGGGGACAACTGAATCACGTCCAGAGACACTAGCAGAAAAGGGCTTTACAGACAGAGCCTCAGGCTGCTGTAGATCTAAAAGGTAAAGACGAACCCTAGTGCCACTGTAACTTGTTTATTTGTTACTGACAGTTTAAAAACAGAGAGGGTAACCACAGAGTTGATGGGTCAGTTCAAGAGGTTTCAGTACATATTTGACTGGAGATTAATTGGTTATTAAAAAAAGAACTGAAGTTGTCTCTGTATGGTCCTTCTCTGACAAAAAAAACAACCCTCGATATCAGACAATTCTTCGACGCAGTAACCAGGTTTCTCCTCCTCTGACCGCGCCAGTGTAGCTATTCTGCAAAGGCATTGCTGAAATCAGATCTTGCTGGTCTGATTGGTGCAGGCTTGGGGAACGTAACAGGCCAGAAATGGCAACCTAAATCTGCCCGTGCCGTACAGGAGCTGTGCAAGGGTGCTCAGACTAGATCATGCGACAATCGCTTCAGACGAAATACGTCTAACCCGGAGCGCATGTCCAAACATGACCTCTGAGGCGTAGTTTCCTTTTAACCTCGGTAATATCAACTTTTTAAAGTGCTTCCATGGGAAGAGTTATAACCAGTGACATCACAGCTGGAGGCTCACGGATGTTTTAATATAGACAAACGTTAAGTAGCACAAGCACGTCTAAAAGCTGACACAACTATTATGCACTTACGTTTTATGGCCACAGAGGTTACAAGTTCTTCTTCACTTATCAACAAGAGCTGTCAACCTACAAAAGGCCTCTCTAGAATGTCTAATAAAAGTTTTATATTAATTATTGTTTCGATAATAGAAATATTAGTATTACAGCAGCGCTGGTAAGACATTTATGGATCAATGCTACTGTTTGGAGCCGTTCAAATGCAAAACAAAATCATTAATTTAGTACTGAAGAGTTTACAAACACTCATAAACAGTGCATTTTCTCAAAATGTCCAGAGGATATCCTATTACTTCTCGACACCTGCATGCCAGCATATCTGTATAAAACAGTTTGCCAGCAATACCTTTATTACCTCGTTCCGTGTACTAATTTATCGCCATTGTATTCTATACTCAACTTGTGCTGCAAACATCACACAGCACGCTCTGTTACAACTGGCAGGATGACTGACCGTTAAAATCTGCATATCATTTACTCCAACTTTGGTTCCAGAAAGTGGTAAGAAATTTGAAATAGAGGCAAACTGTCAGAGAAACAGCCAAAAAGCTGGGTGATTATCTAAAATATATGTCAAAGTCTAGTCTGGAAAACTCCTGAGAATTGGGTTTCTCCAAGGGAATAAGAAAAAAAAAACAGGCATTTCCTCTTCTAGCTGCTGTAACAGCAGTCTTTCATTGGAATCCGTTTCTGCGGCCAGGATGGGGAATCATAGTGGCCTTCAGCAACAGGAGATGGTTCACCAACCCTTAGAACAGGTTTGATTTGAATTTTGTTTGAATTGTGGCTAGGGGTCTATCCAAAACAAATCTCTGCTCTGCTTGGCCCTCAGAATTACCATGAATTTCATTGTCTACACAGATGCAGATGCTGATCTAATTTGTAGCAGCTGCAGAATACTTAATTAAGCCTTTTCTGGCCATCTATGGCTGTCTGCTTCTGTGTCACATCATCATGCAGTGCAAGACAGACAAATCCTTGAGTGTCACACAATTAGCCAGGAGGTGCAATCACTTTTTTTTGTTTTGGGTTGTGTACTTTTTGGCAAAGCATCTGAAAATATCACCATACCTTACTCAGGCAATTCCACTTCAACAAAACAGAAGGAACCCACAGCCTAAAAAAATCCTTTCCCCCGTGACCCCCTTCTCCAAAATGAAAGGGGATCACAGGGAGAACGTCTTTCTTCAGCTGGGGGCGATCACATGGACAAACAAATGTGGTAGCAGGAATGAGAAAGGTGGTCCTTACTTAATATGCTAGTTCTGAAGCTTAATTTCTGGGAGCCTTTCTTCTTGGAGGGAAGTAGGGGGAACTGTCTTTGCAGAAACTTCACTTTGATACTACCAGCTGATGGTGAAGAGGTTTAAACCATCTAAAGCTGCATAAACTAACAATTCCTCTGCATCAGCTCTAGAGGTTGTGCGAGCTTTTGGAAGACAGATAAAGATTTTAAAGACAGTGACTCCCAGCACTGTACTTTGCAGTTGGCAGGAGCCTACCTGACCCCTTCTGTAAATTCAAGCGGCCCCCCAGCTGCTCTGACTTAGTCTCTGTTTGGTCATAGGCCCTTCAGAACAAAGTCACCAAAGCACAGCACGTCTCCCTCCAGTGTGCTCTTCTGTATTAGCGACCCAGCTGAACAATGAAGATACTGCATTTTTTGGGCAAAGACTGTTTATTAATCTGGGTAGACTTTAATCACGGTTGTATTAAACCATATGATAAATTACACTTTCACTAAATGCCTTGCTTTTTTTTAAAAAAAAAAAAACACTAACATTTCTGAGGCATGTGAAGATGCAGAATAATCAGGTTGATGAACAGCAGTTCGTGAAAACGACATTTCCAAATTTGTTCTTCAAATACATTCCTGTACTTAAACATTATTAAGATGGGGAATTGATTCCAAATTTCCACTCTAAGTGCATATTTGATCTATTTTTATCTTTTTGCATAGGAAAAAAAGGCCATTTACATTGAAATTTCACCTAATCAACTTTATGTCAGAAGAGACGGGGCGGGGGGGGGACAGAACTGAAGCTGGTCACTGATCTTTGGAGTTTGTCTGAGACCAAAGTTTTGCTTGTTGATTTCGGACGAGCACTGAATAGCTTCAAAACCCTTGATACATTTCTTCCATGCAAGTCTAGACTCACATTTCTGGAGTCCTTAAATCTCAGCAGGGGAAAGGTCAGTAGGTTAAATTCTTCCTTTAGTTGCACTTCAGTAAGATCATTGACCGCAATTGTTGTCGCCCTGAAATACACACGTGTATATATAAACTATATACATTTGGTGGAACGCTGTCATAGGATGATGAGGACATCGTAATACCTTACAGAGAGGCCGTGGCTGGTACAGGAACTGGAGTTACAGCATGTTCGAAGATTAATTCTCAGCCAAGAATAGGATCTGGGTGGCCACTGACGTAGGGCTGAGCTTCCATTTTAGGGTCTCGTTGGAAACCTGTCAGAGGGCGTTGGATTTCAACAGACTTCAGGGGACTTCGGGTGCAGTGCATGAGCTCCACAGAACCTCCACTCCACGCCAAGCAGGAGATTCAACATTCCTACAGCTGTTCACTCCTTCAGACGCAGATTTTCAAGTTTTCAGACAAATGGCGGACCTGAAGTATTAGTTCCTTTGTAAAAAGCACGCGGCAAACAACAGGAGCGGTTATCACTAGGCCCAGATCTAACACTAGCCCCTGTTGTCATCTGCAAAGTAAAAAATACTATTTTTACACTTGTAGGACAACTTTAGTAACATCTAATCTTTGAAAGAATACATATTTGTCTATGAAGAAGTTACCTCCTATCTGTAGTTTTAAAACACTGTTAAGACAGAAACAAAACAAACATTACAGTAAAAACAATTCTTAGATAAAAATAATGTTTGGACAGCAGCTCATGAGATATTCAAAGGACAATATCAACTTGCAAACTACATTTTCAGAAACCGCCTTTTGTAATGACGAAACACGTCAGATGACTAGAAGTGGATCAATTCAGCAAAACAAACCAACCCCCTCTCAGCTGCTGACTTTGCGCGTTTGGCAGCCTTCGTCCCGCTCCGGGATCAGTCTCTGCCCCGCAAAGGCCCTTGAGAAGATCAGCAAGGGAGCCCGAGAAAACCCTCACTTTTCGAAAAAAAGGGGGCGTTGAAGAAACAACTTCCCGAAAGCCTGGAAAGTGACAGATAATACCCCAGGTCAGCCTGCCTCCAAGCCCCCCACCGAGACCAGAGGCAGAATTTACACAGCCTTTCCAGGTGCTGCCGCCTGTATTGGACAGGTGTCATCTGAGAAGCAATCAAAGCCTGCAGTCCACCTGAATGGGGCAAAATTTGCTGGCTAAACATTATTGCCAGTGACTCTGTTTGAGATTTACTGCCAAGAGCTGTCTAAACTTTCTTTAAGAAAGCTCTTTTTCC
>Ga0065711_1027041_pt1 | contig 55123 bp, 20 predicted proteins | sample Hoacrofraction12_FD_59098 | JGI IMG/M metagenome (GOLD analysis project Ga0065711, IMG submission 59098) | Hoatzin crop microbial communities from Cojedes, Venezuela - Epithelial fraction 12 v2 (version 2) | ecosystem: Host-associated > Birds > Digestive system > Esophagus > Crop | place... | reverse complement strand
CACAGAGCTGCTCTCCAGCAGGTCTGCCCCAAGCCTGTACTGGTGCATGGGGTTGTTCCTCCCCAGGTGCAGGACCCTGCACTTGCCCTTGTTGAATTTCATCAGGTTCCTCTCTGCCCAACTCTTCAGCCTGCCCAGGTCTCACTGAATGGCAGCCCCACCTTCTGGTGTATCCACCACTCCTCCCAGTTTTGTGTCATCAGCAAACTTGCCTTTTTTCTTCCTGCAATGCTTCTAGAACTGTATGTACAGTCAGTAAAGACTGCTTATTTGAAAATGATGTCTATATTACACTTCTTCAACAAGACTAACCTCATCTTTGTGATTAACTATTTCTGCTAGTCACCTCTCACGCTGCATCTCAGAAGAGCTCACTAGTGACTCAGAATTACTGCTGCAGAGTCCCACCCTGCTTGTTTGTATACATTGGCAACCCTGTTATACAAGCACTGATGGTATTAGAGTACAAAACCCCATGCTAATACAACTCCCCTTAATGGCTATGCTTTAATACTGAACTGCAATGAATTCCAGTTAGATCAATTTCTTCTGACCTAACTGATAATTGAATCTTCTTCCCCTGAACAACTTGCTAATGGACAAACATACAAAGAAGAATGGTTTAGAGTAAAGTAGACAGTAAAAACATTACTTAAGTAGGATGAAGACTTTACTTCTTCTCCACTCAAAGTTAGCCACTGGTTCTCAGGCAGATTGCTTGGGACTGAACCAGAAGTCAGGAAAAGATAAAGGGCTCAGAAAAGCTTCTGGTAACATATAACCAGTGTAAGTAAATTATTCATGTATTTAAAATTGGGGAGTTCATCTTTCTGAGTGACAGTATAGGTTTAAAATTGAAGAATGATGTGGATGAGTACCAGAAACACAGACTCTGCCTTTCAGAAGGTGACTGAAGTAAAGATTCTTTGAGGTCTGATCTCACATCCAATACATTTTTAAGACTCTTCACAACTGCAGCAATAAAAATGTATAGGATGAAATATATTACACAGTGGAATTCAGTCTTCAGTTCTGATTTTAACTAATGCATCATAGTATTGTTTCAAAATAAATCAGACTTCAAGCTTTGCAGTCAGTGTTTTCTTACTTTTCATGATTCATAGTGCTCTAAGGGTGAAACTTGAATATATTTTCAAGAATAAGATTTAATGAAATTTCATTATAATATATTTTTAAAGAATGTACAGTGCAGGAATTTTTGTTGTTGCTATGTCAAAACTAATATCAACCATAGTGGAAAACCTGTGTATGTGTTGTTTTTTTCTGCAGACATTAATACTGTGAGGAATTAAGTGAGGGATTAAGAGGAAAGGAAAACCAACTGCAAGATTTATATATATTGGAGGCGATCTATGTCCATATAGGGCTTACGTCTTTGCCAATCAGATCCTCTTGATTTTCCACAATTCCCCAGGGAGCTATACCGATGGTGCAGATCTTCCCTCGAGATTTTGAAGCATGATCTTTCAGTGCATCTCCGACATGCCGAATGACTCCTGGGAAAGAAAGACCATAAAATAGAAATTCATAATTGTGTCCTTTTTGTTCATGATGATATGGATCCAATATAGAATTCTTTTTTGGGGAACACCCATGCATATACTTACAATTAAGTAAAGCTCTGAGTATTTCCTATTGATTATTATTACAGTAATACTGCAAGTCTATTTTATCTAATATAAAAGATATTAAATGAAGTAGCAAGAAAAAACTACACAGCTCTAGAAATACGAATGGAAATATTGACAGCTGACTGTAACTGATTTATCTGCAGCTGTGTTCACACACATACCTGCATGCAAGCATTTGTATACTCCCCAATCATAGAAACAAGCACAAGAATTATCTCTACCCCAACCTCTCAAAATGTAGCTCACATACAACTGTTCCCTTCTGTCTGAATAAAGGATGGAAATGTGAAAACATCATTACACTACTCTGTGGTGAGCTATTCTACCATGCTTTCCAAACAAACTCAGCCACCTGAGATAGTGTCCAGCAGAGTATTAGAAATGCCCCTGGTGATCAGTGAGAAAACAGAAATTAGTACAGAAAGAATGACTGCTACCCAGCTCTCTTCCAAGTGCTTTCTCACAACGCTGCTTGTATGCTTTAGGCCAGCTCTATCAGTGTTTCAGTGGTGTCTCTGTGCAGAGGACAAGTGCCATTCCTCATTCGTTTTCATACAGTCATTTTTATACCTGTGTATCAGTAACTATTTTTGTGATGCAGCTCGCTGAAGCAGACCTGTGGATCTGCTGCGGATGTTATCTGTTACTCAGTTTCTGTGTTTGCTTCTTGTCAAGATTCTGCAATTTTAAGATGACTGGATTGGTATTACAACAGTCATAAAAACAGATGTGATTTTAGCCATAGTTTTATGCACCATAAATGAACCATGTAATAAAAAAACCCACAACCTAACAAATCCTTTAAGTCCTGAAGTTTAATTTCCTTCCTGTGGTGGAACAGGAAAAAAAAAACAAAAACCCTGTACCTGCTATCAGCTATGAATTAAGCTGTGATCCAGCAACCCAGAGTATTCAAAGTAGAAAATGTGTCCAGACTGCAAAAACTTCTGCTGTTTAGAATAATCAACTTTCAGCATGACATGAATATTCAGAGCAACTCATTTAAGTAATTTAATAGTCATGGTTATAGCCAGGTATGCATCATCCCCTGTCGTATCACTGATTCCCAGTCCAATACCAGTATTTCAGGTTTTTTCAATTATACTTTTCCTTAAGAGAAATTTGATTTAAATATTCATCATTAACAGAACAGACTGTACCCAGAAATTTTCAATTTGTACTATTTCACATAGAGATAAAATACTTAATTTTCACCTACACAGTTTGAAAATCTAGCCCTAGAGCAATGAACTACTTTACTCCAGGAATCAAAAACAGCAATGAGATGTAACTGATAACATGGAACTGTTTTTGGAATCATATGTTTTGAAAATAACACACCGCAACTTGAACATCATTGTTTTGTCTAGGTAATTCTTCATTACAGGAAAAAAAATTCCTTTTCAAGAGTAATTATGTTGACTTTCCTGGTTCATTTGTATTGCTTTGGCATTTGCAAATATAATGATTTGAAAAATTGTATGAAGCAGTTTTGCATTTACCAAATGCAAATGCTGAAGTCAGTCCTTGTTTACAAAATTTCTATAGTTTGATTTCTAGAGTTCCTGTGCTAATCCACTGCAATGACTGTACAATATCTACAGATTTCTAATGCACTTTTAGCTTAAAATTTATATCTGTCTTTGCTATTGTCACTACAAAAGTATCTGGTGACTAATGTAACTATTATCACCACAGTACATAGGTCAACATTTAACCTGATTTTCTTCTTGTTCTGCAGAGGTGTGGGGGATATTACATACATATGAGTCTGTCTATTTATGTATCTAATACTCCAGAAGCTGTACCTCTTCTTTGCTATTTGTACTGCTGCTGTGATAAAACTGAATATCTCCAGTGACAGGACAAGGGCCAATGGGCACAAACTGAAGCACAGGAAGTTCCGTCTGAATATGAGGAAGAATTTCTTCACTCTGAGGGTGACGGAGCACTGGAACAGGCTGCCCAGGGAGGCTGTGGAGTCTACTTCTCTGGAGATATTCGAGACCTGCCTGGACAAGGTCCTGTGCAGCCTGCTGTAGGTGACCCTGCTTCGGCCGGAGGGTTGGACTAGATGACCCACAGAGGTCCCTTCCATCCCCTACTATTCTGTGATTCTGTGATTGTTTTAAATTTGATGTCCTCTGGAAACGAAAAAGCCTGAGACTCCTATTAGCATTCATACTAAAATATGTAGGAGCTGATCCACAAGACACTAAAATTAATGCATGATAGAGTGATTACAACGTTTTCCGTAGACAGTAAGAAGATACACTCTGTGGGATTACTAAATTAACAAATTATAGTTTTGTTATTGCAGCAAATGAGAATGACATATGAATTTACAAATACACATCCTAGCTCAAAACCTTTTCCATTTATCTCTAGCAGAACTCTTTGACTTTCCCCTGACTTGCTCCTCCTCTCTACCTCCTTCAAGGAGGGTAACTGGTAACACACGGCCCAACCTTTTTTATCTGGGGAACTATGTTTTGCAGTTTATCGCCAAAACCTACTTGCTGTCTCCAGCTGCTATCTTGTGTCATTCGAACACCCATATGGTATACTACAGATGTTCTTAAATTTGAATAGAAACATCAATATTATCATTATGCTGCAGGGGTAATAGAAAAAAAATAGGTCAAGCTGTCTACAAGACAGGAAAAAGCGATACTTATTCACAATAAAGTTTTCTACCACATCCACAAAACAGAACGTTTTTCCCTTTCATACTTCAGACCACCTTACAAGATAAAATAAAGGTCTTTTCTGGATGAAAATGTTTTCTGTTGTATGTAACAAGAGTTTGACTTCTTTGGTTTCTGGTTAGTAGACCCTCCCTATAGCTTACTGTTGATCTTATAAATTCTTCGCTGGCAATATACTAATATAATTGCCTCACAGGAGGCTTTATTTTCAGCTCCCCACTATGCTTTTCATGCTTTAGTAAATCTTTTATTCCCTGATAGCTGCCAGGCTGGTATGAACTTGGCATTTTCTTGTTTGCACACAGTACAGACAACCCTACTAAAATAAAACACGGAATGACTTCTTAATCTCATCAGTCCTAATTTTTTTCTGCGACAAAATCTCCTAGATGTCACTGTGCTTTCATTTCAATGTTGCTGTTACCTGTGTTTACTCCTCCAGTGAATATCCATGCTCCAGTTGTCATAGCAGCCTTAATGAGGCCTTTTCCAAAGACTTGCTTGAGTTTTGGCTGAAGCTCAAAATTCTGAAGGCCCCCATGCACAGAGATGAGAAGTTTAGGGAGCTCAAGCTGCCACTCTTTGGTCATCAGATGCAGAAGAAGGTCAGGCTTTGTGTCAAAAGACACACGTACATACTGCAGAAATAAGGGCAGTAGTAGAGAAAAAAAGATTGGTTAAACTGACTGGTTCCTAATACACATGATCTATTCCCAGCAGATCACTGAAAAAAGGCAACCTCTATGACAACAGCACTAACTAATTGCTAACTTCATGATTTTCAAAAGTTAGGAAACTAGGAATAATGGAACACTTGCAATTCACAGGCTGGAAAATTTTCCTTTATTTAGGAAATTCAGTCTATTTGTTTCAATATGCTCAGCAATGCTTGAGACATAAATGTCTTTAATTGATGGTGTAAAAACTGGAGCAAAATTTTAAGCGGTCTGCCAAAGATGACCTAGATAGTCAGAATCACAGCTGTGCATTCACCTGTATCTTACTTTCAAATTAACAAAATCAAACTCTCAAAAGGTAGGAAATAACAGAAACATCTTGGTTGTTCAAGCACACATAAGTTTAAACTGAGGAAGATTATTTAACAGGTCCTTTTCAGATGAAGGAATGCTAACTTATGGCATACAGACTGATTGGCATAGACTCTTAAATTTGCCTAACAAGGCACAGAATCCTAAAGTGCTTTGAAACATCGTTCCAGTTCTTGGCTCTTCTGTAGTACATCTGCAGCATTTTACCCCAAGGGACATCACGTCCATTTGTGTGTGGTCAAAGATAACAACTGCTTCAAAAATTCTACAGCACTGCCGTGTCACACACATACCTGTCTCTTCCTGACAAGCCTGTCTCTCTGGCTCTTTCTGTTGCTGATGCATGAAGGGTTTCACAAAGTCTGTGGCAGGGCAGATGATACTTTGTTGAATTCTAATTGCATAGCAGAAATGGGCCGTAAGTGGACAAAATTTTTTCTACAGCTGGTAAGATCTGGAAGGACCCTCTTAATTGAATAAAATAGGTTACAGAAAGCCACTCGTCTTTCAAACTTCTGATTGAACAAATGCATATAGAGTTACTTCAGTAGTCTTTCCCTTGAAGTGTTGTCAGCACAGCCATCAGGTGTGTAACACAGGTACCTTTGCTTTCAGCCAGCTGAATGCCTAGTTCTAACTTATTTATTGTAACATGGCAGGTAGTATCATATCCACAAACCCTGCAAAATCTTTTTGTCCCCTTTTAACCTGTCTAATCAGTATTTCTTGCCAAAATACTGTCCTTTTTTAGTAAATTCTATGACAGCGAAGTGGGCTACTTTCTAGTTGAATGAGAAATAAGGACTTGACCTTTCGCAGAAGAAACTGCTAATAGACAGGTTACTTTGCAAGAATGGGTTGTTGGACAGTGAACAGCTATTCTTCACATTTCTGGAAGCAGAAGCTCGTTTGGACAAGCAGTCACAGTGAAGCAAGGGGGGCACAGCCAAACTGACAGCTGAGCAAGAACTTCAGTATACACATTTACCCTAGTGCACCAGTAATGTTCTCTGCAGCAGTCAGGCAAATTCTTAACAGCTAATGGACAAAGAACATACAATATTCATGTCTGGCAAGAGCTTAATGTACCCTCGAGCTTATATGTACATGAACTGCATCCTCAGTAGCTACCCATGCAATTTCTGTGTGGGAGTTGAGAAAACTCACTGACCAGATGGTGAAGCTAATAATTTTGATTAGGAATTGATAACAGTCAAAGTTTTAACACACCAAAAGAGTTGTAAGGAGACTGATCCTTACGCCCTTTGCTCATACCCTTAGGGAAAGCTGAGGTTGCAAAGGGCAATGCCTTGTTAACACTGTAGGCTTTAACAGATAGACAACATCCTTCAGGGGGCCTCCACGAAACCTCTGCTCATCAAACTATGGAGATTATGTCTTGGACTCACCGGTACCTTTGTTTTTTGGTGAAGACAGACTGGGACTTGTAAGAAGAGAAACAAAGTGAATTCATATTAGTAATGGCCACAAAAATGTCCTGAAAACAGAGGCCACTGCCTCATCTGGGATGATATTAAGATGAAGGTATAAATGGCATCAGATATATATCATCTAATCCAGCCAGTGACTGTTTATTTGCTTCTTTAGCACTGTTTTATCTGCCAGAATGGGTGACTTCACTGTCCCTACCTTCTTAAATCTATGTATTAATTGGCAAAAATCTCTTTCTCCTCTCTTTCACTAAGACCTCCAAATTTCAATACATATAAATCTATATAATGAATCACAAAGTTAGAAGAAATATTTTCTTACATTTATTTGAAATGTAGCCATCTTTTATTACAGACAACTGCTTACTCTTTACAGAGTAAAGGCAAAACTCTTCTATACTTATGATAAGAATTAATTTTACTTTATAAAGAAGAAATTTAAGCACAGATAAACCTGAAAATTTTTTTCATGTAAATTAAAATTTAAATCATCATGGATAAGCATTAGTTTCACAAGTTTTCTGAGAAGGGCAATGGTGCCAAATATCATGATCTTTCTTCTGCACATAGACCTCAATTTTTATGAATGTCTGACTTATTTTTGCTCTTACAGAGGCCACTTTCAGTTTAGTATGCTTGGGATTACTCTTTTGATATTACCTAACATGCTAACTAGATAAGTACAAGAGAATTCTTTTGTCATCCCGTTCAAAGTATGCATTAAATTATGAATTAACACTTTTAAGGCCTTTTTTGTCCATATTAAAAATTAATTTCTTTCAATCTGGTAGCAGAATATTCTGCCTTTTCAGTTTTTGTTTAAAATCTTTATGAGTATTTCTGCCATTCCTGAATTCTTTTGCTATAGCCTCTGGAGGCAGATTTAAAATTTACATGTAAATCTACACTAAACCACTGCTCTGTTACCCTGAAATTCCATGTCTGGTGTGTCTATCAGCTGTAGAAATGATCAGTTCTAGTGGCACATAATTCAACCCATTCTTTATGGGAGAGGTGTGTGGATGGGATATAAGATTTCAGTTGTTATATGTCAGCAGAGCAGGGTGAGATAGGAAGCAAAACTACAGTTTTGAACTACAAAACCTATGGACCGACCTGACTGACATAAGCATAACACTGTAAAATGATAAATCGTCAAGTTCAAGCTGTGATGCCCATCTGATCCCCAAACTAGCACAGAAGTAGTCAGCAATGGTGGCATTTGATGCCAATAGTTGTTTCACTTTTTTATCAGGCAGTTTCCTGAAAAATAACTGTGCCCTCATCAGTCAAACAGCCAGATCCTTGCAAGCTGGACTCCAACGTGCTATGGCAAAAGTAGATGTTCCTGAGTAGTAAAATTACTGCTCTGTTACTCAGGCACAGCTGTCTCATTAAAGTACATGGTGAATGATTGAAAATGAGAGTCTCAGTGAATAAAAGAGAAACATTCAGAATTTTGTTCTGTTTCTTCAAAGAAAATATCTTCAGAGAACATTTTGTGATCTGCAGTCTAACATTGCTCCTTTGTTTCGCTTTGATGCATGCAGATACTGGGTGGCTATTTCACCTACATTTAAATAAGATTCCACCACTGCAGACACTTCCTCAAGCTAAAGACTGATTCCCTCAAAGTTTGATTTTCACATAAAAAATAGGCCTGATGTAATGCCCACTGAATTCGACAGAACAACCATCACTTGGACTGAAACCAGACTGGTTCCTTGTAAGTTAATTATCGTCTTAACATCCTAAGGCCTCATCCTAGTTCCACAAAATAGTCAGTGGAAGGACCCTCATTGATTTAAATGGGCTTTGGATAGAAGCTTTTCTGTGTTATTTGCCCTTTTCCTCCATGTAGGACACAGTCCTTTAATTTCTGTAAATATTCTTTAACTACTAATTTACTAAAACAAAAACAGTATTTGCTGCCTTTTTCATGGTTTAGGGAAGTTACAGGATTATCTCTTTTTTCTCTCAAAAACACTGATGGCTTTTAAGATCCTTTTTACACAGTTTTGAAAAACTTAATATATTTTAAAAGCAGAAATACCCCTTTTTATGTGGCTGATATCCAAATATCCTTACTAAAGTATAATGTTTTGAGGATCTGAATATCAGAAAGTCTGTCTAAGAAACTGTTTATGTACATTGGAATTCTGTTGATGTTCTTTTATGTTTCCATGCACCAGAAGAAAGGTTAAGCTTACAACACTCAAGTAAACTTTATTACTTCTACAGCTGCAAACATAAGTTAGCTTTTTATTGTACATATTACATTTATCATTGGAATGTATTCAATTAGGAGGAATGTATTTAACTCACTAAGGCTTTTCAGACAGCCATCTTCTACCTAATCTTGAAAAACCATGATCAAAGAAATCTCAGTTCTGTAACTAGCAGTTCTTTAAAAAAGGTTGGCATGGAATCTGGGCATACCAATTAACGAAAAACTGTTACGGGTTATTTTTTTGTGCATGGAAAGGCAGATAGTGAATTCAAAATATTGGTTCTGTTTGGTCACAAGTTCAGTGCAAAATGCATCATAGCAAGATTGTCTTAACTGGTCCATTAATGAACAGAATCTATTTTGAAATTGTTCAGAATATTGCTCATAATTGGAATGAAATCACTCACATTAGTTTGATAACTGCTCTTAGACTTAGGATAATAAATTGCCAGTATATAGTTAGATGAACTCATCCATGTTCTTTCTTAAACTACTAAAAGCCAACTGATCTAAGCAGATAATATTCTACTAATTTTCCTATCTTTTCTTAATCCACTGATTTATTGCAAAAGCTGTTAATAAAGTTTACATATCTCAATATTCTACTCATTTTCCTATCTTTTCTTAATCCACTGATTTATTGCAAAAGCTGTTAATAAAGTTTACATATCTCCACATCACTTTCAGATCTTTTTACAGTTTTAAAAATTGAAAATCTGCTGTAAAAACAGTGTAAATGTGAACCGTAAAACTGTAAAATGTGTTTTTTAAACATTAATGGGATGAGCCACTTATAAAGAAAATAGGAGACTGATAGAGATCTAAAAACCACAGTGTTGTTGCAGGACCATCTGTAGTTACATGAAGGCTGAAAGAAAGGCCTCTTTAGTAACTGATCTTGTTAACCAATGTTATCTAATCTCGGCTATATGTTTCTATATAATCTGCTGCACCCTTAGCTATTCACTTTAGTGATTTAAGCAGCTTAATGCAGCCCCACTGAAGATACTTTAACAACTCAATGGTATTATCAAAATTCATGCTGTTTGAGAATCTTTGTTCTATGTGCCTGTGGAAACGAAATTTATGGCACAGCCAATTCTATTGGCAACATGTAAAGCTACATTGCCTTTTCTGTTTTGTTCCGAATCCACTGTTTTATTAAAATTTCAGTGTAACTTTCATTTTCACAGCTAAAGATGCCAATGTTAATTGCCTGGTGGCAACTGATTTAATCTTACGTCACTGCATTTGTAGGTTTCAAATATACATATGAAGTATACATATATATTTACTATTAAATTTGTATAGGTATTATTAAAATCTAATTTTCTAACTTGCAATGGAGGAAATAATTATCTGTCAGTCTTACACACATTAATCTATTCCATTAATTAACTACCAATTTCCCAGTCATAAATCTGAGGTTACGGTTACCATAAATAAATCCAACGTCATTCCTTGTAGCCTGATTCAGAAAAAATTACCAATTTTGCTGTTAGCACAGACCAAGATGATACTACTCCGTTCTGTGCTTCCCTTGCTTACAAATTTTCATCTGTGGGCATTCATTTCAGGAAATAAAGTAAGGAACAGGTGGTGAATTTTATGCCAAATTCTTCTCCTGAGGCTTTGCTTGAGGCTGGTCAGCTTGCTAAATCTTGCTGCTTTACAGGGTTATTCTATTAGCCAACAGGCACAATATTATCCTACCATGATTGTCAGCAAAAATCAGCTTGCATGCTATAGTGATAGTTGATATCCAGTAGCTAGAAAATAACTAAGTAGCATATTTTTAGAAAAGAACTAATGTCCATTTATCATGTTTGCTCCCTCTTCCTTCTCTCCCTCTGCTCCTGTTGATGTTCCGACTGCTCTGTTTTTGAGTTTGAAAATACATTATCTGAACAAGAATGTTTCCAAGGGTTATTATGTACTTGTTCCTTTTCCCAAGCCTTATTTTCAAGATAATTTAAACACTCCTTTTCTCCTCCTCTACTCGCAAAATTGGTTGATTGCTTTGACTGAGCAAATTCTTGGCTTCACAGAAAGTTTTTGATTTGCTAAGATTTACTTCTCATGGGAAAGACCTTGTACCTAGTAAATTCAGAGACAGGAGTTTCATCCTTTCTACTAATAAAACTGCAACAACTACTTAGGCAGCTCTTTGACTATAATCTATCCTAAAATAATGTTTGAGGCTGGAAATACGACTATAAGGACACCTTCACGCTGTTCTCAGTGACAAACACACCGTAGAATAACAAAGCTCTTTATTTTGTTTCCGTTTAAAAAAAATGCACAATTACTGGTTGTGCAGACCTCCTTATTTGTTATTTGGTCATATGAAAGATGTTTGTCTCACTGGTAGCAACCAAGCACGACACCCATTAAAGAGATATTTAGTGAATAGTTTAATTTGTAGCACTTTTCCCACTTGTGGGATGATTGAATTTCTGGAGCTTTCATACACTTATTTATTTCATGAAGAATTTGGTTGCTCCCATGTGTTGGGTGGGGTTTAATGACTATGAATAGATGGCAGATATAACTATCTTCCTGATTCTAGTACTGTCAAAATAAATCCAGAGTTTTACCAGCAATAAATGTTTTGTCTGTATTCATCCCAAAGTTTTAACTTCTTATTTAGGTGTCTCTGATTTTTAACACCTTTTTGTCTTCTTTTTTTCTAAACTCTTTATCGTTTTGTTCCTGACTGCACTCTATGACAAGATTTTTCCTTTCTTTATCTTACTTCCAATTTTATCTCTGCAGTTTCATTTCAAGTACATTTCTTTGAGCAACGAGCATATACCTTGGGGCATCTCCTGTTCTGCTACAGGACTGTGCCAGGAGAACCAGAATCCCAACAAAGACCAGAAATCCTCTAGAGAAATTTCTATCAATAGATTCCCTAAACCTTTCAATATTTCTTGGCTGCCCAAGACTACTTTCATCTGGGCAGGGCAGCTTAGTGCTTTACAGTGATCTTCAAGGACATCACTCAAAAAGCTATAGCGATTACCCTTTCTCGTAAAGACAGATTTAATGCAAAATGCAATGTATCCATATACAGTTAATAGCATTATGATTACTATCTCTCTGAATCTTTCTCAGTTTTGATGAAAAGCTCTCTGTTTTGTTCCCACTCCTTGTGAGGATACCAACAGCACAATTTGGTTTACTTCAGTGCTGGGGGAGGTGTCATTTATTCACACTAAACAAATGCTATTTACTGAATCAGAGTCTCGCTCTAGCAATGGTCTTGCAGATTTTTAGGTGTTTGATTATCAACTGTATGTTAGGTGTCTGTGATACTCTCAGAGTAATGACCTAATTTTCTATATGTTTCTTTGTGCAACAGTGTTTTCTGTTTCAAAGAAGCCATCCATCTGGGCAAACAGAACCATCCACTCAAGTAATCATTCTGTCTCCAGCACCTGTGTATCCATCTGAGGAAAGTATCTGGCTCTTGGTAGCATAGTACCTGAGCTCTTCATTGTCTCTAATTAATCTAGTACCATGACAGATGTGACAGACCTGTTGGGAAGAATTCAGGTAAAGAAGATGGTGCTGGGTTGCTGGGCAGGTTATTCTGCAGAGCGCCCAGGGGTTCTGCTTCTGCCCTCACTGCTGCCCAAAGCAGTGTCTTGGCCATGATGTGCTAGGTACACACTCATCTTTCATTCACAAAGTACCAGGTTCTGCAGTTTAGATATAGTCAGAGAGATTCTTCCTTTCATGTAACGCCACATAGAAGAAATACATGCATGGGTTAGTGTGGGTGCTGGAAACACCTCTCCAACTTAGTGGAGCAATGCTTTCAGATTTATATACTTTGATATCTCTCCGTAGCGTTGTTTTACAATGCAGTGACTTGCCCAAGGAAACCTGTGGCAGAATAGGGATTTCCCGGTGCCTAGCTTAGACACTTACTGGGCCTCTTATTTAATTGAAAGATGAACCAGTAAGTCTAACTGGTCTATCCTCTGAAACATGTCTGGAGGAATATTAAAAGCAACTTGGTATATTTTAAACTTGTCAGCCTTGCAGATACATCCAGCAATGAGAAACCATAGCTGAATTCTAAAGTTATTGAGAAATAGATGGATGGCTAGCCATTGGAAGAAAATCAAGATAGCAGCACATTAGCATGTCTTCAGTCTTCTTGAAGGCAGCCCCTCTTACACTGCACTCCATCGTTTACCGTTAATTCTGTTCACCTGTTCTTTGGCACGATACATAAAAATATACGGTACGGTCTTACGCTAAATAATACTTTAAAATGAAGTTAAGAAAGAATGCTTTTTTTTCTTTGTGAATACCTTTTTTGAGCTAGCAGCATTATTCATCTAAGAGAAAAACATGGTTACCATGGCTTTATTGGAGTGGCCTCCTCCTTGGAACTCAATGGTTCCAAACGCGTCCGTCGGGCTGAGCTGCGTGTGCTTGCTGATGGACCACTTCTCCGACTGGATGTCATTGCGAGTAAGCCTGCTTTCATTTTTCTCATTCTGAATAACGGAGATGCTTGGAGTCAGTCCAACATGTTGACCTATTAGACGCCCACAGCAACACCTATGACATTAAACAAACAGAAACTTGAGTCACGTGCACAAATAAACCAAACAGGGAAACAAGCTATCTTAAACATACTACCAATCTTAAAAAAACTGCCTGTTCAACTCTGCTGATCACTTCCATGCTATCTGAAACCTCTACTTGTGGAAACAACATAGTACAGATACTACCTTTTCTTTCTATGTTATTGTTTACTTTGGACTCTCCCATATTTCAATACAATCATGATTTGTTCCAAATATACACAAAATGAAGTTTAAGAACATTTTCTACTGTCTTCAGATGACATCATGCCAAATAATCAGGTTTTGCATGGACCAGCATGTATTTTAAATTGGCAGTTCACTGCAATTGTTTTCTTTAGACAGCATTGTGTGTCACGCATCCAATTAGGTAAATATTCAAGGTGCTGAATATTGAACTAAGAAGACAAGGAAATTAAATGTAGATGCTGATCCACCTATATATTTTTTTGGATGAAATAAGTTTTGAAATGTACCCAAATACTGCCCATAGGAATCCATCACTCCAGATGTAATCCAATCACCTTCTGATCAAATAAGTCTTTACAAACAATTTATATCCATATAAATACATATACACACATAGATATGGAAATTTCCTTTTAATTGACTTCCATTTTTCATACAAGTAACATGCAGTTACCTATGGGGGTCTTTGGTGCTGGGTATGATATGAACACATTCTCTTTTGTAAAATGCTCTTTCTATCCATGATTTCTGCGCCTAAAAAAGAGAAAGGAAATGGTGTGAGCCCTGTTTGCTTATTAAACACAATTTATAGTAGAACGGAAGAGAAATTTCACATGTGAAGGAAAACTTCACTGACTGCAGATACGCAGTGCACATTTTGCACAGAGTGAAGATTTTACACAAGAAATATGGTTCCTTTCTAGAGCTAAGCACTCGACATAAGCTCTTCGGATTGTTTTTACATTCACCAGCCAGATAACTTTTATGCAGTCATTAATATTTTCACAGCAGGAATCACAGGAGAACAATTAATTCAAACTGTAAAGCTTTCTGCATAGTGGAAAGAAAACACACCTATTCATTAAAAATATTTAAAATAAGTCTATTTCCATTTTAGTGATAGAACTGCATCAGCTCTAATTAAAAAAAAAATAATCTCAGAAACTAGAAAATAAACATCTCACAACCAAATTTATAACATCATGATTCCAATGCATATTTTTATACATGCATTGAGAGTGCTGCTTAACACTGAGCCAGAAAATAGTTTCATATGTGAACATCTTAATGGAGGAAAAAAAAGACGGAAAACCTATTTCTGAAACGAGACACAAAAAAATTTAATACATTGAGTCAGATGACCAGCTGGTGTAACCTCTAAAACTGACTGAGTTCAATGAAGCCATGCCTGTTCATAACACTCAAGATCTTTCCACACACATTTGCAGAAAAACAAGTAATCTCCCTCAGTGCAGTCTTAATTTTCAGATATGCAAGACATCTTTTTTAAAAGAGGGATAGATGAGTAGGAAAGAAAAACACCCCAGAACAACCAACAAGACACTTTCAGAGTTTAGAAATATTTTTAATTATCTGGACAGTCCTCACTCCACATAATATGACTTCTAGTAAGCTCTCTAAAACCTACTCCTAGATAGAGTAAGTGAGTTGAAACTTTCCTTTAAAAACTGATTTCCTAAAGATAAATTTTATAAAATGTGTTTAAATAATAAAAATACCTACTGAAGTGCAAAACATAAACAGAACCATAAATATTACCTAACCAACTAATGTTAGCTTTTACTATGTAAGGTTAGATAGTGACCTGTCTAACTATTAACTTTACTAACTAATGTTACCTTACTAACTATGTAATGCTAACATTTTGTCAACTCAGTCTGCATTCTGTTTTGAAAATCACTGTGAACTGCAGAAATTTCTTGGACTCAATGCATGTCACTAGTATAAACTCTAAAATACCATAATAAAAATTTCTAGCTACATTCATTACTTCTCCCTTTCAGTACATAAAAAATGATTATTTTGCCTTTTTCACAGAAGATAATCCCTTACTGGATCTAGTGGTCACTCATGTTATGTAACAATATTTTATCTTTGCTTTTCTTGCATTTTTATATGAAAAATCCGCTAGACTTCGTATTTTGTAGGAATGACAGACACTCTAAGATGACTTTCAGGGTCAGGAAAACGAAAAGTCTATTAAAAACATTAAATAGAACTACATTTGATTGCTCTTCCTTACTGTAGCAAAAGGAAAGTTAATATCGAATGTGTAGCAATGTTTGTTTCATGTTTAAGCAAAGGTCAGTTAAATCCAAATTCTGAAAAATTTAAAAATGTTTTACTTTACACAGGAGAGATTACCTTGAAGTTCTAATTTATTATAACTTTAAACTGCTTACAATCCTATGATGTAGAAAATAATCATCATCATCATCATCATCACCATAATCACAACATTGTATATTATACAGTCAAATCAGCTTAGAAGTCTAGTGCATCATTGACTAATTTCTCAATTTAGTAGTCTTTTCTGGCAAAGAAAGTCTTTTTACAAACTAACTTCCTAGGACTGTCAAGACATCCAGAGTGAACTTTATGAACTTCATTTGACCCTCTCACTGCAGAAGTTTTGAAGCTAAACTATCTGGCAAAATTAGAGTTTTTCTTTTTGTTGAATGTTGTAGAGAAAGAATGGAAATTACCATTATTATTCAGCTACTGCAATGTTAACATTTGAAATTATGTACTTTACTGTATGGACCACATATTCTTGAAATTTTTCACCCTTTGAACTCCAAGAGTACACAAGCTTTCTATATTTTCTTAAGAAGACACACACTGATAAGAAGCTGCAGATTTATGAATCCCCTTTGTTATATATATACATAGTAACTTTTTGACAAAAAGACAACACTTACAGAATAATATCAGGTTTATCCCCATCCTTATTTATTTTAACACTAAATACATGCCTGCAATATCTTTTATCTTCTCTAGAAAGCATGAATAACTTTTCTTCCTGTCACCCCAAATTAATTCCTACTGCAGAGCTTACACAGCATATGACTACCATTCATATTGTCCAGACTCACTAAAAATATCCTTTATTAAATTTCATAAATTCTACATACTTTTCTACAAACAATTTACCTTGGTGAATTTGCTTAGTAGATAGACCTACTGTATCTTTTCTAAAGACAGCCACTTTTTCAATTTCACTAAGTCACAAGATCAATACAAAACGGTGCCATGACAGGTACTCCATGGAAAACTTTTTTCCTTAGGTATACAAGCAGAGTTTCAACAACCAAGAAAGTGACATTTAAAATTTGTTTTCCTACTCTTTTTCATACTCTCTTTGCAAGTAGAAAAGAAACCCAGCTATTTTAAATGTAAGAATAATTTGCATTTCAATTTTCATCATACTTCTTCAAACATAATATTGTAAAAATAAAAGTCGGATTATTCACATCAGGAAAAAAGACTTTCCAGCTTTTAGATCTCATACAATATACTACCCTACCTGTCAGAGTAATAATGCCAAAATAGACAATTTACTCATTTCATAATTCCTTGTCCTTCCAAACTAAAAAGAAAGCATCTGGTTTCACTGCCCCATGCCATTTATCTTTCTGTGACAGAGATCATTTGCAGTGAAGTACAAGGTTCAGAGATATAATAAATTATGTTACTTGCCGTAGAGTCTTCATAAAAAAATCAGAATAAATTGAGGAAATCAACACATTAATCAAAAAACAGTCTTCATTAAACTATTGCTTACAATGCGAAACAACAAAGTAGTAAAAAGTTTAGAAAAGTATAGCAAAGTATTTTCAAGAATAGCAGAGCAAGAAACTTATCTTCTTTTTGTCTTATTTCATAAACACTCCTTCAGTATTAATTCATAAGGCAATTCAAAGTCCACAGTGAAATCCTAAAGTACATGCCATATGTATACTGTGATTTAATTTACTTGTAGCTTGGATCTCTACATTAAGCCTCTTTCTTTATTAACCTAGCTGCAAAATCCCACCAAGAACATTTATTGTCTCTCTTCTTTACCTGAGCATTAGACTTGGCATTTGAGTCTGTCCTGGAGAAACTCTGCCATCCACGTTTCCCTGCTGCCGGTCATCACTAACAGCTCTGCGGCCGCGCTCGGCACCAGGCGCTCAGTCCACCCACGGCGCGGGGACGTGAGGGCCAGCGAAGCCCTTGCACCTGTGAGCTGCTTGGAATGTGCTGCTGTGGGATTAGCCTCTTTCAGGGTGCGGCAGACACCCACTCGCAGCCCCATAACACCGCTTGGCTTGAACATCTAATCTGACTCCAAAAGAAAAACAAATCCCCTGGGAGCTTGAATTTAGCTGGCACAAGCCTCGACGGGCATTTTTCCCCCCCTCTTCTTTCCCCCTTAGAGAGCGAGATAGTGAAAGTGTGATAAGGTGCTCTGAGTTCTTAAATTCAACCCAGGAAAACAAATCCTTCAAAAGACACAGTGTACTAAACTGGAAAGAACCTGAGCACACAAGAGAGATTGTTAATCTCTGAAGAATGAAACCAGTGTGTTTACTGGGTAACTGTGAGAAATTTACACACAGCTGAAATATATTGCAATTAATCAACAATGGCATTTTTCCAAAGAAGCTGGTGTTTGTCACTGTTTCTCACCACAGTTGCTGTACTGTAGTGCATGTAACCTTTCAGAAAGTCATAAACATAAACCTTTGTCTTTCAGCGACAAGCAACTGCATTGTTTTCAGCTTAATTAAAAGTAACTTAAAACACAACTTGAATGTTTACAAATTTGAGGACAACTTCTTTACTGCACCCTCTTGGTATCAGCACTGAAGAACAACGTTCTCATATGAACAACACAGATTTTTTTAGTACATAGCAATTGTATGTGTTCAATTACTTATTTCAAGAGTTATCCAAATATAACATATTTTTACACACACCTCCCTCCCCCCCCGCCCATTGAATGAATTCCTCTCTACTCCTACATATGCATACATACCCTCCTTTCCTTTTCAGTAAGGCTGCATCTAATGCATTCTGTCCACCCTTGGCACTGATGAATACACAAGCATTACACTATTCTGTATTTATATTAGCTTGGATGGGCCCGGGACGGGCAAGGCTGTGCCTATGAATCAACTTCTAATCTTCTACCCCCACACATGTCGAGCAGCTTCTGCTACACTGGCTAATCCATAAGGCTTTTTCTTTCTTGGTTCCCTGAGTTGTTTGTGTAAAATACATACATATATTTTGTATGCAATGTTTACATGAAGTGTGTACTTATACACACTCTGTATGCATATGTGTGCACACTCTGCTGGAGCACAGCTAGGACGTGTGAGATTACCACAGAATTCAGAACGTTTGCACATCTTGTGAGATGTCTTTAGCACAGGATCAGGCCAAAGATCATCTGTGGAGAACAGCAAAGGTAAAGAAAGTTGCACTGTCAATGAGAGCAGCTAGTAAACAGATCAATGAGGTAAAGAATATGACTGGGCAGTCAGCGGGAGAAGACTACTTGCATTTTAACACAAAGGAAATTGGTTTGGTTGAGAGGGCGGAGAAAGAGTGAGGGGAGAAAAGAGAAGCTTTCACAAAATTGAGATAACTGAGTAAAAATCCAAATCTGACTTTGAAGTGAAACTTCAGCACTTGGACTTGACAATGTTCTGGAGATTGTTCCTCGACTGAGGTTTCAGCTGGCAAAGTAACCTGGGGCAGAGGCCACATCTTTCATCTTAAAAAATCAAGAAAAGCAACAAGAGTTATACTCCTTCACATATGCCACCCGGTGGCACCATGAGTGTTATTTTATAGAACTTAGGTAGAGTTGCCATATGCCACTGATGCTGCAGGAAATTACAACTGTCTTTGGCATAGTTCGTTTAAAGATGCATTAATTTTACAGCTCTCTGGCAATGAAACTACCAGTGCCATAGGTACTCTTATATTTTGAGAACTAACAAAGAAACAGCAAATAATCAGAGACAACTGTTTTTTTCAGTATATTGCAACTGCAAAATAGTGCTTTCAGAGGTGGATGCTGCACATTTAACGCTACAAACATACACATTATTTACATTTTCAATCCAGCTCACTGTTAATGAAACAAACCCTCAAACAGCAATTAACAATGAGCTCAGTACTCACTTCTCATAAAAGAGGAGAGCAAATATTAAAAATTAATCAAGAACAGAAATTTTTCAGGAAGATAAATTCTGGCAGATTTCAACATGTTATGTAGCTGGGATGCTTAACTGCTGACCTCTGAATTAATGTTATTTTAAAAAGAGCACCAAGAGTGACAATTTTAGAAATGTGAAATTTTAGTGGCAGAGCAGAACTGGAGGCAGCTCTGAGCTTCGCTTCTCTACTTTGTTTTTCTCCGACAAGCAACCAGGTTATAAGACAGGTTTCACTGACGCAATAGAGGTGTTGTTATGTTGTTAAAAGCCTTTCTCTACCTTGCAGAGGGGCAGAGCAGCCGGACAGGCAGTGGAATATTACTGAAGCAAATTATAGATGGGATTTGCAGGAGCATCTGGTGACTGAACTTCATCAGTGCTATTGCAAGTTGATGTGATTAGTTTCTTAATCAAATGGGCACTTTTGTAAATCCCACTATATCTCAGTAAAGACCTTGTATCTGTAAACTTCTGTAGCTAGATTAGTGCAAAGGATGGCAATGCTTCAATATAAACTTATTACTAGGTGTGCTGAAGCCAAATTTCTACCCCTCCTTTCAGCGCTGCACAATTATAAGCTTCATAAGCGCTTTCACATCTTGCTTGAAGCATTAGCAATTGACCTCTCTGGACATTAAGATAGCCATCATTAGACTGTCCCAAAATGTTTGATTTTCCAACAGATGTTTACTACCAGTAGTGTCTTAGAGGCTGGCCATCAGGTCTTTACCCACTAGCCCTGTACTTCGGTATGTTTTATTCTTCTTCTAACTGATTTCCGAAATACTTTATCATCAGGGTTGTTCCAACAACAATGTTGAATTGTCTGGAAAATAAAGCTGTATTCAGTACAGAGTAGGATGGCAAAGAATGCAGTCATTTATTACTACAGTACATCACAGAATTTAGCTGTTAGTATTGTTTACTGGATGTAATTTTTATAGTGTACTTAGAAGAAGTAGAGGAATTTAAAAATAATTGGGAAGTTTTCATTCAATAGTTCATGATTTTAAGTATTATATCTGACACTTTTCTTACTGCAAGGTAACAGTAAAGAAAATTTTACATCTCTGTTAATGCTACTTTGCAAATTTGTGTTTATGTTTTGTATATTTTCAAAACATTATATAGACCAAACATATGTGACCAGACGTTATTATCCATGCTGTTGATAAAATAACTGGAAAGAATAACAGACATTTCAAAAAGAACCTGGGAGAATGATTAGATCCAAGAACTGGTGTAGACATGCAGGCTCCTACAGACCTTTTCAAAATCAGTAGAAGTGCAAGGCGAAAATCTTAAATAAAAGCTTATTAAAATGAAGGCTACATTGTAAAAAACCATTTCAAAGTTCCCTTATTTCCTTCTTAGGGGTACTGCCATAAGAGGGGAATAATTAAGCCTATTGGCTTTTTTTGTGATGTTTCTTTAGAGAAATATTTATGATTTCACCAAATCTGCTATGAGGTTAAAGTTGTTTAAATAAGTAAATAAACCTTTTATAGCAAGAAAGCCCTACTTGATCAGGAGATGGGTTCATCTAGCCCACTATCCTGTGTCTATAAGTGCCATAAATAGGTGCTAGAGAAAAGAAAAAACATGTCAAATGTATATAAAGCTTTTTCCTAACAGTTTCTCAGCTAGCAACTATTTTCTACTCATGGACTTCCTGCGTTGTTGTGATTTCTACATTTTCTGTAACCCTCCATGGGCTTTACTCCACAAACTTGTTCGCTGATTTCATACAAATTTACAGCATCCTTAATATCCTTCTCCCCACTGCAGGGGGGATCAGTTCCTCCTGTTTGTTTTGAACGTGACTCCTCATACTTTCCCATGATGTTTATTACTGAGAGAAGCAGTGAACAGTCAATTTCCATCCACCCTCTTCATGCCAGTCATGGTTTTCAGGATACATGCTTAATTATCTTTTTATCCTAGCTGCCCTCCTAAAAACTTTTTCCAGTTAATTTTATCCTTCTTTCTGTGAGGAACCAGAACCATGCACCAAAAGTGAACTACAGATTGCTGTTGTGGCAAGCAGACATTCACTATTTTAGTAGCTATTCCTTTCCTAATAATTGTTAGAAAACATTGATTTGGTTTTCTTGACCATCACTGCTAGTCACTGTGGTGATGCTTTCACAGAAATATCTAGCACAACCCAAATATTTCACTCCAGTGTAGTAAAGAATTTATAATACTAATTGTAAAGAACCGCTCTTAAAAAAAAGCCGTTTTAATGAAAATCTGACAGAACAGAAATACACCTATATGAAAGTCTAACTGATGTCAAATTTAGCTTAACAAATTGTAATGAAATATGATATCACAGAAGTCTATAGGTGCACATGCGTAACTGGAAAGTAGAATAGACAGGAAATATTTTTCTGCCATTCAGCACTGCCAGACTATCTTTTAAAACAGTAAACTCGGTTTTGGCTTCTAAAAAACTGTAACATTATTCATAAATTCTCAAATTAAGGAAAGAAAATAACCTTCCATTAAGACTGATCTTATTGCTCTCAAATAAAAAAATCACAAGGTTAAAATGCATACGTAGGAGTTTCGCACTGAATCTAATTTTGATCTGAACTACTTGATTTCTAAATTGCTTGTTCTACCCCACAAATGTCTGACAGCTACAGCATTGTCTGCTCTTTCATTAGAGTGAGGTGGGTTTGCTACAGCCACTGTGTGGGTGCTGATTCCATGAAGCAATAAAAATTAAATTGTGCATAATTGTATGAAAGGGCCTGCAGGAACGGGGATTCCAGACATTCCCCAAGCCTAAACATTCAAATGGATCAGTTATACATCACTGTTTGCATTTCATCTCATCTTCCAGTCCTGTAGTTATTCACAACTCTTTCTTGAGACCCCTGCATCACGCAGCCCCACAGGCATTCTTTGCTAGAATGCCTTGGTTGTGGTCCTGGTTTCACCACCCTCCAGCCTTCCTCCAGAAGCTGTTTTGGAGAAATGGAACAAGAGAAGAGTCAGTTAGAAGACATGAGAAGACATTTTTGATCAGCTCTTTTGTCTCCCTCCTCTTCTGCTAAGCCAAACTCATGATTTTCTCAGATGCAAAATAAGGGAAGCTTCCCTTAGTTGAAGAAGGGTAAAATTCAGTCTGTCTACTGAAACACCCAGAAGGCAAAAAACACCAGAGGATGTTTCTTTTGGGCATGGCAACATCCTCTTCCCTAGCTACACCCCTCTGCTTCTTCACCATCTCCTCCCTTCTCTCCTTCTGGAGGCTCCTTGTATCTAGGTATCTCCTATGGGTCATCCTGTTTGAAACCACCTTCATTCACTAAATCAAGCGCAAGCATGATGCTGCCTCCTTCGCACTGTCCTGTTGATAACTCCCCCCTTCTGTTCTGCTTGGTACAGCATGAGGGAGTAACAGTCAGGCTCCCGGCAGGAGCAACAGCCATGCCAGCTCCCTGCACAAACACTGTCACCAAACAGACACAGGACAAAAAAGTCCAAGGAGAAGCATCTCTCACCCTGGTAGCACAGCCTGGTGTAGCTATGATGCTTCTTAGGTTTTCTGTGTCATAAGGGGAAATTCTTAATTCTGTTTTTTGTTGGCATTTTGGAACTATGTGATTTTGAATTATAACAGTCTTTCTTATTCAGACCTGGTAAAGTCAGTTGTCTGATATAGAACAAACCAACAGCTCTGTGCTTTCTTCTGCGGATAATCCTACCACCCAAGTTGCATATATTGGAATGAAACATGTTATGATTTCTGATTATGTGACATGATTAGGCAGATGGGATCAAGTGGAATTTGCATTATTAACGTAGAAAAAATGGAATCGGTTTCAAATCACATAGCAAGATTTAACAACGCAGTCTAAGTCCCATTATTTCTTTCGACTAATACTTTTAAGTGGACTTTAGCTGCAACCAAGAAAGATCTGGAAGCAGGTATCCTTTCTCTTCATAGCTGTAGCTTTTTACAGGCACAGAGAAAATTGTAAATGTACCTATTCTTTGTACACAGCCCAATCTGATACACAAACATCTCATATAAAGCAGGGATAAAATATTATGGAAATATTTTAGGTTGATACTCATGTTTTTTTCATTCCTCGATGGAAATTTATTTATATGGTCTGCATCTTAAAGAGAAAACAAAGCCAGCCCTGTAAGTTTGCTATGAGCTATGCTGAACTAATGTGACACTTTTTGAGATTTTGAAATTGTTAGACACAAACTGAAACTGTCCAAGTTTCTCATTTCTACCTTAAAGTACAACTGTGCAGAGTAGTGGACCGTCACTGCAGAAGTAGCAGGACAGAGGTTTCTGCAAGGAAAGAAACTACCAAAGATACATTTCAGAAAATGCAAGGACAGATCAAAAGGCTAAATATTTAACACATTAAGAAATAATTAGAAACTGGTAAGATACAAAATTACATTAGAATTCCAAAACCTAAATTGAAAGAAACTTGGCACATCTTTTCTCCTTTTTTTCACTAATAATGCAAATTCCATGCCTATTTCTCCAAATGTTAACTACTTCATGAACAGACCATTTCTGAAGATTTTTTTAATACCTTATACAAAATTACAAACTGCTGCCAAATCAAGTGATCGTTGCTGGGATGGAGAGGGACAGAAGAACGTGGGAGCAGTAATTATAGATGACTAGTTCACAAGACAGAGCATAGCAACACTCCAAAGACAGCACAGAGGACTTGCATCAATCATTTTCACAGTGAAAAAAAAAAAAAGGGCCAGAATTGTCAAGAGCCACAAAACTTCTTAATGTGGCTTCTTTTTATGGGAAATCTGGCATGATAAAACTGTCAACATGAAAGCAGTTTTGTAATTTCTTCATTTTTTATGTCCAGCCCTGGTTTAAAAAAGAAAAAGAAAAGTCTTTATGTATACGAATGAACACCAGAACAGAGCATGGGAAAGACACTAAAAATACACTGCTTGAATCATTTTAAGAGTCCAAAGCTCTAGTGCACAGCTGACATCCCCAGACGGCTGAAAAGACTACAACACTCCGTACACTTTCAGAGAAACCATTATGGGACAGCAATCACTAACAAACTGTGGTTTACTCAAATTCACTGAACTCTGGCACCAACTCAATCCTGCTGCATTCTGGAGAGCAATATGGCAGAACCTATGGAATTTATCTTTACAGCACAGCTGCAAGGCATGTCCTCCTCTGTGATGCAGTATCACCAACAGAGGTTATTAACTTTTTAAAAGATTTTCCTCGATATCACACAAAATCCTGTATAGACAGAGAACACATGATCACTGCGCCCTCCATGCACAAAAACCCAGAATTAGCACTTGTATTGGAAACCATTTACAGCACTGAACACACCAAAACAAGGGAGTAAAACATGGCCTCCAGGCTGTAAAAATACCATACCAGACAGAGAACTTGGTCCTCAAATTTTGGTAAAACTTCAGCTGGGATGTCTCAACTATTCTTGTAACTACCTTCGTGTCAGATTCATCAGCATGTGCAGACTGTGCTGGAAGGCAGGAGCGGTACCCTCCTGGGCCACTCTTGCCAACTTTTTTATACAAAACATGGGTACTGAAGTGCGCAGATCCTACATGTATGTAGGTATTTCATCTTCTGTCACGTAACCTGCATTTCTTACTGTCCTATTCCCAGTACTCTATGCACCTGATTTTACTGATTTCTGCCCTAGGAAACATCAAATAATAGAGAAATAGATTTTAGCATGTGTCAAGCCCCAGGTATCATTTAAAGTCTGATAGCCAAATTGTGACTTTGACAACTGTGCTTTCAGCATTTGCTTATTTATATCCTTTCTTGTGAAAAGATGGTGGACATATTCTGAGCGAAATTATGATGATATCCTTTCTCTAATTTGCCATTCAAATGGCATTATAAAGATCAACGCCACTATTTTTTTTATTTCAGATGTCATTTTTTATTATGTGATCTGTTATGACCTCTGATTTCAGTCAGCTGTTGAACAGGGACCAAATGTACTACTTTAGCTAACTCTTAAATAAAGGGAAGAGTTTAATAAATGATGCCAGTGACATACCGCTTGAAACCAAACTGAGTAAAATGCTAGCAAGCCTTGATAATGATACCAAATAGAGCTAAGGATAACATTTCTCAGTAGATTAGGCCAAATGGATATGTTAACTTTGGCTTAAAGTTGCCTTTCACCAAACATGAAAGTGGGTAAAGACAAGTTTTTAGGCTTGAGAGCTTACAGCCGAATCACAGCTATCACTCTGACGTCTGCACTAAGCAGGAATGGGAAAGCTTTCAGACGTATAACACATTACAAAAGGTAAATGCTTTCTTTTCACTTTTGTTTCTTGTACCTGCCTATGTCTGGTCAGAACAAAGAGAGAGGACACACTTCCAGGAGGAATCTGGAAGCACCACTGAGGTAGGCAGGGGCAGATACCACAGCCCTCTGGCCCCCGCAGTGTCTCCTGCAACGACGGCTGCTCTTTTCCTCAAAACCTCACCTTGGAAGGCTTGGATTCTTCCATACCACTGCACGAACAGCTATTCCTCTCCTCCCAGTGCAGACCTTTCTTCTCTGCCTTGTCTGACACCACATAATAGAAAATATCAGACATAGTCCTGTGCTGCCTGGTAGATTTTGTTCCACGCAACACCTAGTGGCTTTTGTTGTTGGGGAGGGGAAGGGCAGGAGGTAGAAAAATCTTTCATTCATTAAAAAAATTTGTGGCCAATTCCTTTAGCAAACGTATAGCAAATCCAATGTGTGGTTCTTACAAACCTGTTTCTGAGGAATGAAACTTGCTCCCTGCAGTAACAGTTAAATTTCTTTTAGAAACACTTCTTGGAGTTTGGCACTATAGCATTTTATTTCCTAGGGATTTTGGCATTATAATATTTTGGTATTATTATAATTTAGGCTTAGCTGTATAGTTAGCAAATTTTTTTTTCTCTAAAGTAGCCAGAGATCGCTGACATTTGATTTTCCTGAAAAATACTATCCAAGTTTCAGCTGTCCACCTAATGCAATGTTTCAGTCCAGAAATAAATAAGAAAAACACAAGCAAATTATAACCTAATGATTAAATTCCTGAACTAACCAGTAGTATAGTAATACCTCATATTTCTTTCTTTTTCATTATAAAAATACGGTTCTATTTTAATACCTACAGCACATTTGCATAACTGTGAGCAAAGAAGTTGAAAACATCTAGAGAATATGAGCATTCATGAAGCCACTGCAGTGAATGATCGATTTGAAACACTGGCAGATAAACCTTGATTCAGATACTGTGAGCAGTGCAAGAAACTGTTTTTATGCATTTTGTTTATGCTTTGAACATACAACGCTGTCATAGGGGAAGCATGTATAATTATGTAATGATGCAATCAGCATATTTAAAATGTCATAGGTCAGCAAATCTGAAACAGTCTCTTGTAGAACTACAAAGATTTCATACCTCTGTTTCTAGTTATATTTCTTCACCGAATGTTTATAGCATTATGTAATTCAATATTTTTTTTTTAAAGTTGCAGATCAAATATTATTACTTCACCTACATTACTGCAGCAATACAAAAATCAGTCATGGAAAAACCAACAGTATATTTATAGTTTTCTGATCTTATTTAGCCAATAATAATTTCATGTCATGCACATATCTGACAGGGGGAAGAGACAAGGCATTAATTTTTTTATGCCAAAGAATTTTCATTATTTTTGGAGTATTTATCTCTGAATTATAACTACACTCGAGAACTTGTCACACTACAATATTTTTCATTCAGGTTGTATGCTCTGGTGTTAATCACTGCTCTTCTACTTCCCATTGCTTTTTCCTTCTTGCTGTCAACAGCCTATACTGATTGAACTTCAATTAAAATGTAAAGATCACTGTGCCTAGCGCTATCGACTCTATCCCTTTCAGATGAAAGCCATCAGACTATGTAATCTGAGACCCCTCTACTATTTCGAAAAAAGACAAATTTCACAGAGATAAAATTAAAAAGTGCATAATTCTATGACTTAAATTTTGAGCCCAATTGTAGATAAGCGCATGATGCAAAAAACTTTTTGTCATATAGTTCCATATATACAATAATTATTTGTCTTTTTCCCTATGAACTGCGAAATTTCACAGGTTGTTCCTTGGCATGTGTTTTCTTAATTGGCAAAGAAAATAAAATATAATCAGTTATATCCAATGCAATCATTATTGTAATCATCATCCTATGATTCTATGATTGTAATCTGTTATATTCCATGTAATCGTTACTCCAAACTTTCTGTGACTCAAGTATAGCTATAAAAACACATACATTTTTCCAAGAAGCATGTAATAAAAGTCTTGGCATTTTTTTTTCTTTTCAAACACATGAATCAATTATTTCTGTTTTCTCCCTGATGCTTAGTCCTAACCATGTGGCTTCAATGGAATTAAGCATATAGTATTCTTTAATAACAAAGAAGCAATCAACAAATATGATGTTATAAAGTTTTGTGAATTTTCTTCAGGGTCAAAGTAGAAGAACAGCTTTGAGACAGAATTTCTTATTGAATCACAGACTAAGAAAAGAAGAAAATCACAGGAAATCTGAATTAAGTTAGTGCTTCTAGTGTTTCTCTTTCGATCTGAACAGAGGGTCTACTTTGAAAGGACTGTTGAAAAAATCACCTAGTATCTTAGTCTCAGGATGTTTGAAACTTGGTTTGATTTGCTGAAATCCTCAAGCAAAAGACATTATTTAAAATCTTAGGCAGGATTTTATTTTTAAATTCTTGTGTAGTAAATAACTTTAAAGGTATTCTATATCAGAATTTAATCATACTAACCATGTTGTGTATCATCACATAATTATGTCCTACATTATGTATAATAGCAAATATTTCACCGGGTTTTCCATCCTATTTTAATTTATGGATTTAGCTTTGCTTGATGTTTGAAAGCTTTACTGAGCAGCCTTCTTTCAGGTTATTCTGGCTTTGACTTAACAAGACTATTAAGCCAGTTCTACAGTTTCCTTTCTAATCCTTGAATTAATACTAGGATTACAATTTTATAGTGAACCTGGGTGGGCCTCATTAAATTTCAAATTCTGCAAATTATTCTATGTGGGCAACCCACAGCGTCTTTGGAAAATTCGAAGGACTGGAGCTTAGCAACATGGAAAACAAGCCCTGTGCTTTCACATTGTTACCCTACTTCCTTGTGCGTTTAGCCACAACTGTTAGCTGGTTCTATTTACTAGTTTCATGTACCAGCTGCCAGAAATGGTCTCAATAAGAAAATTATGCTGCTTTTGCACAGTTCTTTACATGCAACATTTCTTGCAACTGTATATATAGATGTATAAACATATTGGGGTGGGGGATCTCCATTACGCCAATCTGGAAATAAACAACAAGCTTGAATACACTAAGTGAAGCCTTAGGAAGCGACTGACTCATGGGCAAAATGTTGTAAACTTTCATCACTGAACGACCCCACTCTCTGGTATTGAGCCCCACATCTCTTTCTCCCCCCCCTATTTGAAATGAATAATCATGATGATAAATGGATGATATCCACCTGCAGAGGATTAAGCTTACAACTTGTGCCCTGTTACAGTCAACAGCCTGGCAAGCCCCTGTGAAAGCATTTGAACACGAAGACAGCAAGAGAGCTGTCTCTACTTTTTGGTGGGTCTTCTCCTCTATTTTTTCCTCCAGTACCTAGTAAAATATTTTCATGTGAACAGACACATTTTGTTGAACAGCTTTCTATGAAGTATTGAAGTATTTTCTATAGGCTAGTCAATCCGTCTTCCTTCTCCCTCATAAAGGCTAAATGACTGCCTTAAACCACTCGACCTCAGTTGCAAGCTGTAGGCTCAAGGAAATAAATGTTGCTATGACTCTTGATATCAGCTGGTCCGTCTGGGTAGTCACAGCTGACTCTTTTTGCTTGGAAAGGTATATGAAGGGAAGCGGAGTTGTGATGTAAGACACAGCTTAGACCATGTAGTGTAAAACATCAGGCGCGCTGGTATGGGAAGTACAATTTCCACTGTGTGACCCCACAAGGAGTTCAGTGTTGCTGAGGGGTTAGAGGACTGGCAAAATTGAGTCTGTTCATCCACCGATCACAAAGTCGGAATTTCAGTCTCTAGACAAAAAGTGATTGATGTGAACATTTCTAATAGGCAACTCAATACTTTTTTTTTATTTTGCTTTGTTAAGGTTTTTTTTACTTTTGCCTGCTATGAGACTTGCGGTAAGATCTGCAGTGACAGAAATCAGAATGCAACCATGTCTGAAGACCCCTTATTCCTTGTGCTGAAACTACTTTCGAAAGCAAGGTGATATGGACTTTTCATTAAATTAATACAAATCAAATATTGTATGTTAAAGACATTACTGTGCTAATATTCGTTATCTTGAACTCTGCAAGGTTATTCCAATAACAAATGTACACTTGACCGAGGATAAAAATCACTGCTGCTCTCCAGCATTGTATGTTGAGTGCAGATTAAAATGATCCAGAGGATTCTGGAAGGAATTAAACACACAAATTGCGGCTAATTAGAGCTTCTGAGTTTGGTGATCCCTTACAGTACAGAGATGGAAAAAACCCAGCTCAGGAGCTTACTCTTACTATTTGCAAAGTTGTATGATGGGAGTCATTCACAGAGAGTGCATGTAAACAGCTTTAAATTACTTTCTTGTTTTGACTTGACTTTGAAATAAGGATTTTAATGTAATTTTTTTAGAATGTGCAGTTTTGAACATGCTGGGTATTAAATTCTTGTGATGAGAGCTAAAACACCTTTTACTTAAAAAAGGCTTGAGCAATTTCTCTTTTTTTTGTTAGGTTTAAATCTCCTGGAATTTGATTACACAGCACATTCCAGCTATCTGCCCCAGCAGGCCCCCCTGTCAGGACTTGTTGATTACTACTTACGCATTGTTTCAATGTGAGCCCTTGAAGGATTTCATTTAATACAGATTAGTACCTTTAATAAACTGTGGTTAATTGAAGCCTCTGAGCTCTGCTAGATATTGTTCAGTGAAGTGGATTAGCTGTTTTAATTTATTGCTCTCTCACACAAAAAAATAGCGCTGAATGAAATAATTACCTATTCCATTGGGATACTGAGGGAGACATCACTACAGGACTTTTAGCTTACACATTTTAAACTGGCAGTTTTCTAACTTACAGAGTTGCCTATGGTTCAGCAAAGTTGTTGACCCCAACAGCACTCACTTGGATTGGTTTAATTTTTAAAAAGAATAAATTAAAGCCACCATCAAGAATGTGTTACCAAACACATGACTAAAATCTGGCAGTTTTCTCCAATCACAAAAGAAAAAACAGAAAAAAAATGTGCTGGAACATTTTAAATTCTTATTTTAAATTAAACTGTTTTCCTGAGGGTTTCTGTAAATAGTTTCTTATCTGACTACTTTATTCTCAGTAAAAATATTAATTAATAAATATTAAGAAAGATTACAAAAACTTAAGGAATAATCCTGTACCCACTGCAGTCAGTGACTCATTAAAGAGTGTCACTGACTCACTGAAGATTAATTTATTAAAAGATTATTTAGAAAATCTTAGATCCTAAATGAAGATGTCAGCCCCATTATTCTTCACTGTTGATGTCTTACGGAATGATAATTTAGGATTCAACTAAAAATAATAGGTCATGTGAATTTTAATATACTGTCTGTTTTAGTCTCTGACTGATTTATGATGGAAATTGTTTAAAGAAAAAAAGTAATTCTTAGTAAGACTTGGAAAAAGGTCGAAGTGGAAGAATAGCTTTGAGACAGAATTTCTCAGAAAGAAAACAACTCACCAAAAGCAACTGTATCTAAAACACCTGGAAAAATACCTCTGCTTCTATGAGAGAGATGTGATGCCACAAAATGGCTTCCGTTTTTGCCCAGCAGAAGAATTCCTGCTAAACTAAAAGGGACAATGAGGAAAGGTTCAGTTCAGAGCCATGCAGTGATATCTCTGATTGCTCTTTTAACACAAGAGCTCTAGCTAGCTTTGCAAACTGGTAAGAGTGGAATAAGGTTGCTGTAGTGGCTGCATACGACAGATATACTCTATACAACTATACTGGCTGCAGCACAGTGGGATTCTGGTTAGGGTGAAAGCTGTTTATTACCAACTTGGAGGAAAAATGAATACGTACACTTAATTTATTACTGTTGCTGTTGTTAAACTTTGCTATGTTTCCCATATCAAAAATAATTTAAAATAAGTAGTCTCGTTATGGCAAGGTACATTTACCAGCACTGAGGTTCATTATTTACTCTAAGAACAGTATAGTCTATATTCCATAACTGAGACACTTCACACCAAGTATAACAAAAAATAGTAATAAAAAAGTCATATTAGGGATTAATGGTATTTTGCACTATTTTTAACCAGACAATAGAGTAGGAAATGAACATTGTAGTAGAGATGACTTCAGCGAATTTCAGAGGGAAACTCAGGAGTATCCAAACTTTAGTTTCATCTTTTGAAAGAACATTAGGTAAGGATCACATTTGGCCAAACTTTTCTTTTGGTTTCTGACAAGCAAAGCCACTGAAATCAGTGATGTAGCATCAACGAAATGCAGAGATTAATATGACCCTGAACTTGTCCAATTTTATCTCAATGCTGGAAATGCTAGCATATATCAGGCTTCAGTTATTTAATGTAGTGCTATTTATTGAAGCTTCCTTGGGTCTCTCCAGGCAACACTAACATGTAATAAAGTGGAGTTAACAGCACTAATATGTCTGCTACTTTGTCTCCAGGACAGGATCTGCAACAGGACATTTTACAACTAAAAATGGGTGTAGTGGTTCATCTTATTCAACCTGCTGAAAATCACAGATTCACAGCACCAGTGAGACTCAAATCAGCCACATCTGCTTGAAAAGTCTGCAGAAGGGAGTGACAGGTCAAGCCAGAGTGGCTGCTGCTCTGGAGGGAAGTCTGATTTCTGAGCAACCCAAAGGACTGCACCATAACACCACTGGGAATGGTCCTCTCTCCACTTTTCTGTTTCTTCAGTAATTTCACACCTTTGCAAAAGGAAAAAAGAAAAAGGTGTGGAAACAACCTCTGAGGATTTAAAGTGCTCTTGGCAATTCTTAATTATGCATGGAGAAAACATATGGACTCATTCAGCATCTGGGAAGGTTGCAGCTCCCAAGGCACAGACTTTTGTGTTAGAATTGGCACCTCAGATTAGCAGCCCCGAACCAACAGCAACAGTAAATAAAAGATATCTGAGGGAGGAGGCTCTTGGAGACATTGGGAGCTGGTTGTGGGGATGATGCTGATGAAGGTGGCCCAAGCTTCTATCGCAGCCTTACCTGAGCCATCACCTCCGTGCAAGCTGGGAGTCCTGGCAGCAGCCCTGTCATCATCTTTCTGCCAGTCATGTTGGTAAGATGGTATGTTATTCCGTAGTTTTCTTTGTAACAGTTTGTCCTGAGATCTAGCCAATGGTTTACAGACTCCATAGTGGTTCACTCCTTGGAAACTTCTCATTAATTCACAAATTTGATATAGATGTCCTATTCTCTACTTTCACACTTGAAAGGTATTGCCAGACTGAACTACCGTAAGCATCTGCACTATGCAAACCTCCTATCAATCTTTAATTACTTATCTGCATGTTGTAATTTTCAAACACCTCCTAGTGAAGGAAACATACATGATTAAATTCAGACACCAGTGACTTTACCAAGAAGACAGAGGCCAAAATCTGAGTGGTACTTTGTGGATAATTCTGCACCATGGCTCTATGGGAAGTATTTTTTTAAAGCAAACATTTCAGATAAACCTCTGAAAGCTAGGTCCTTCACCAATAGGAAGAAGTCTTAATGTTTCCCCACAGGTCTTCCCCATTGATTGCCCCAAGTGTCAGCAATTCACATTTGTCCATGCCTGCAGAAGGCTTAAGGTAAGGAATAATAAGAAAATTGCATCACAAAAATCACACTGTAAGATTCAGAAGCACAAGCTCTGCTTATGCAGAATGCTCACCTCTGGGTTATCCTCTTGTGAAGTCACTTCACCAAGACTCTGGAATTTTATGTGTTTCTTTTCACTAAGTTGCAATTTTTAAATGTCTGAGTGCTGCTGTGTGGTTTGCTTGTCCAAATGAAGAGTATGGAAAATAGCAGCTACAATGCTTTCGAAAAATAGTTCACAGTATTCTTAATTTTAGGCTTTCTTTTCTGCACAGAAAGCTGGATTCTATGATATAAACTTGGAATTCTTGGATTTCTTATCATACAGACTAAAAAGTTAAGATACCTCTAAGAAATTCATGACCATAGGATTTCAGTAAGTTTAAAACCTGGAAGCTACAGGCTCAGAGCAGAGCTGCTCTTTGCTCTAAATATCTTTCTCTGCTTACAGAAGAATGTGACTATTGCCTTCTTTTGTGTGGCAACGCCAACAGTATCTAGGTCACCCTGCTTGTTACATTATATTCATACAGCTACATTACATAGCTTGTTACATTACATAGCTGACAGCTAGTTAGATAAAAGATATGAAAACTATTTTTTACAAGGGAAAAAAATTGCAAGCGTTAACTAATCACAATACAGAATAAAAAATGAAAGGACATTACAGGATTTGAAAACTCTCACCATATACCTGAAGTTTCTGAATATTTCATTCAGATTGTTATTACTCCATTTGCCCTACAGCTTCCTCATTAGTGTCTCAGAATTCAACCCAAATGTCTTGGGAAAGCATAGAGCAACAAAGAGGAAAAGAGGATATTTTACAAGCAAATATGCACAACAGACCTGTTATTCTGTAATGTAACATTTGTAATAAGAACAATTTGTTCTCAGTTCATCTTTCTGATGATGTCTTGAAGTTTTTACAACAAAGTATATATTGTAATATCAACATTTGAGCTACCACAGTTGAAGACACCAAAACAGGGGAAGTATCCAGTACTGGCATTTTTGGAGACCACTGTACAAGCCGACTTTCCCTGTGACAATAACTTCAGAATGGGTTAGTTCTGTTAGTACAGAGCAGGTGCTACTTCTGTGTGTTCTGGCCTAAAATGCATGGTGGCCCTACACACACATATATCACTTAGAAAATGCCCTGTTCCCAATACCTGAAAAAGAGCTAAATCACTAAATGTGCCAGAGGGACCTTCCAGGAGAAAAATCTTTCGACCCGAAGCACAAAAGCAGAGCATTCCCCAGAATATCTTTCTGCTAAGGTGGGATGGAGCAAACAAATCCTGCATTTTCTTTAAAACCATTCCTCAGGACACCCTGGATCACCAGTTCGCATCCACTCCACAGCTGCTGTTTCAGTGGGAATAATTCTGTGCTCAGAGGACAGTGAACATCACAACTGTGAAACCTACTTCCACCCTCTCTTTGGCAGCTGCCTTTGGAAGTGAGTCTCTTTCCTAAACACCTCATTCCTTTCTCAAATGCAATGAGAAAGTTACCCAGTGCTGGCTACCTCTTGGCACTGTTGTCAGCTTTCCAAACTGAGTCAGAGAAGACTTCTGAATGGTAATCTGGAAGCTCGTTTCTGTTTTTGTTAAGCATTTTCCCCTTGTCAGTACTGTAGAAAAGTAAGATCCGCTACGAGTTTTATAATAACAAACTGTGTGTCCCATGGCTTACTTTAAGACAGCTTTATGCATATTTTTCTGTTATTACCCATACATTCAACTTCTCTCTTACCGCAACAACGGAGAAAGAACAATTCCCCCAATAGTGTGATGGAGTTTTATTTAATCTGAACATTTTCAAAGGCAAGAAATGATTAAATGTACATGCCCTCACTCCATAATTATAAATCAACTCTGCTATCATTCATTTAACATTTATCACTTCTAAGTTTTATCTGTAGTTACACTGTACTTAAATCCAGTAACTTTCAGATTTTTAAGTACTTAGGTTTTCTAACTTCACCCTTCTATGTGCAAATATAAACCTACCAAGGTTCAGTACAAGCCTCAGGTACCAGCATGCCTGAGTCTTAAAATTAAGCATTGTCTACCTGATTCTCCTTAATGGAAATGAATGCAAAAAGCAAACCACGAAAGAAGCAAATACCACAGATTTGGAGAACATCCCTACCCCTACACGTTTAGCTTTGTCATGACTGAATGGGATTTCATTAGTATTTAGACACTTCAGAACTTATTCCTTCAGAATTAGCCCCCTTTCCCCCGTATTATAAAAAAAAAAAAGAGATAAAACTCCCCAAATGTCTTCAGAAGTGAAGAATCTTGAACCTGATGTAAATTTAATATTTTTGACTAGCTGTACTTGTTAATACAAAACTATGTTGTTTCACCTGGAGATATTTTGTCAGTATTCAGAAGGCACATTTTGCAAACTTCTGTAAGGGCTGTTGTGGTTTAATGGAATTAGTTGACTGTGTCACCAGTGAGACTATCATTTAGCAACAGACTGAGAATCTGTGGTTAAATTTTATATGGGGTGTTTAAAGCACAGAGAGGAGGAAGATCAAGGCTGTGATTACTGTTCGTGGCTGTTGATACACACACAACTCTACATTACAGTGTTGCGCTGCTGTGAGAAATTAAAGGCAACTATCCATCCCCTAGCTATCTCAGGCATTTGCAGCCAATAACGTCACTTTTCATTATTGTCCTTGGAGGAGCTCAACTGTTGTTAGCAATAAGTCAGCAGAAAAATTAATAAATTTTATATCTAACAGAACTTTTCTTAAGACTTAGAGCAACATGACCTTCACTGAAGTCTCCACAACTTTTTCTAGACTATAACCTACAGGTTGAGAAGCACTATTTTAAGTAAATATTTATGGCCCTGAGGTTTTGAAGGATGATAAAACACAACAGTACAGGTACGAGTGGCATGGAAGGTGATAAGACGTATTCAGATGTATTTCAGTTTCTTAAGCTTGAAACTAAATATGAAATTAATACTTAATGCTTAGTCGTAACAGCTTCAGGCTATAGCTTCAACTATGTAAAACAGCTAATATTTGTTCTACTGTATTAGTTATCCATTTCACTGCATTCTTAAAAAGTTTCATGTAATGATTTGAATCTAAGCACAATACGAAAAGTTTAAAAAAACCTTAGATATCAATTCACTGGTAATTAGAAAACATGGAAGCGTTTGTTACTGCTAACTCCAGTTACCAAAACCACAGTCTTGCAATTAACATCAATTAAAAGAGTGAAAAGCTATCCTCAGTCTTCAATCACGTTTTCTTTTGTGACTTTTGTTACTTTGTAGAAATGACTGGCATCTGGATCTAAACATAGTGAGTCAAATTCAGTTTCAACCTCTTTTGACTGACATGGCATATGTGTGCTTACACCAAAGGTGAATTTGATCCAAAATACTCAAGAGACACCTGTTTGCCCACACAGGCTTCATGTCTTGCAAAATTAATTTTCTTTGTAACCAAATTGACAATGATCTTCCTGCTGTATTAAATCTTTCAGGCCCTAGTTAGAACACCAATGATTTATGCAGCCTTTGTGCAGGCAGGGCCTTTCAGGTAATCTGTTTGGGGAAAAAAAAAAACATAGAAAAAAAGAGGCTGTATGCATTTATTCTAACTGCAGTCAGAAATTAATGATCTCTTTCTATTTGCACCAAGGGAGAAAACTGAAGGTTATTTTTAAACCTTCATCGCTTATTTAATGATGGGGTAAATTGTCTTTTTTCCCTCTGGGACTCTACGTGTGTCAGTGCTGGCTCTCTGTTCCCTAATTGCTGGGATCTCACTTCCAGGACATGCAGTAAACACATTAGTACACTTCCGACACATTGCCACAAAGATCCAAAGGGGATAGTGGAAAATCCTGCAAGAGGGCAACTTGAACACCATGTGTCTGTAACCATTTCTAGAACAGAAATCAGCTTTCCTTGTTTAGGATGGTGAAAAATCAACATGAATCCTCTACTAAACCTGGTTCAATATTTCAAACAGCTAAATATTTGGAAAGCTTTAGCTCTGAAGTTTTAGTTCAGCTTATATGTATGTGTTTCTGCTACAACCAACACATTCCAAATCCACTAATGAGGAGTTTTCTGCAAATCACATCACTGTCTTTAAAATTAACATTCTTTCCCTTAAATTTTTCAAAGCAGCATACAAAAAGCAGCCAACAACAACAAAAAAAAGTAAGAAAAAAGTTTTCCAAGCACTCCTACTGTGGTGGTCCTTTAGAAAGCCAGACTTCACACAGAAAATTTGTGGAGAATCAGTGTGTTGTAGCAGAGATTCTGCAGCTGACACAGCTAATTCAGCACACTGCTAAGGTTAAGGGAGAAGAAGGAAGAGCGTTTTTCTAGTTGTGCAGGTTGGTTTCTGTCCTGTTTCTCACTTCTCGATTCCATGTGATGCGTGGGCACGTGGCAGACCCTTGTGCTCTTGTGCCCTGCTGTGCCATGCCCTGCAGGGACTATGCACAGGGCTCTGGCTCTCTCTTGCCCCAGGACACCAAGTGAGAAGGAGCAAGAGTTGTCACCCACCGGGGACCTGCTGGTCACAGGAGCGAAGCTGAGGGAGGCTACCTCACTTACTGGAAGACATCTAATGTCTTTGTGAAAATGGAGTAACATAGTCTGACCTCATACAGTCTACCTTTGTCTAGTGGAAGCTGTGAAATCATTACGCTTTGTCCACACCTGATATTTCCACTCAGCTCTGCAAATTTAGATAAATGAGTTCAGATGTCTTATATTGTGCATTAAGATTAATTCAGTAGCACATAAGACTTTAATAGCTACTAAGTCCTTTCTGCTTCCCCCTATTTCTCTCCACCAGTCTCCTCCATCCCACAATTATTTACCAAATAAGCCACAGGCCGCATTGATTTCTTTTACTACAAACAAACTGTACTTGTCTGAAAACAGTGACACTAATGCAATTACAGTGATTTGGTCTGCTACTTTAAGATCTCATTTGAAACCATAACAAAGGCATCTCTTACAGGAAAAGTCTGTATTAGCAATGCTTTTACAGAGTTACGTACAGAACAATTTCAGTATGTGTTACAATTAAATCATCTCCGTTTTATCACCAGTGCCTCATGGTCTCACTGCATATCTATCTTATGTCCTGCTATTTATCTTATTTTAACAATCTCATACACTGACAAAAAGTTGTGTGACTCTTTTCAAACCTCTCTGAGGAAAGTTGACAGTTTCACCACAAAACTTAAGAACTTATTATAGGTGGGAGCACTGGCCTTCTGAGAAAAAGAAACAAGTTAGAATTTAAGCTGAGAAATAATATTTGCAATTTTGCTTGAACTTCACTGACAGCAGGATGCTTTGTTTAATGTATATAGTCCCAGCTTCAGGTGGGTGCAATAAATTGTCATGACTGCAAAACCTCATGTTTGCTGCTTTTTGAGCTTCAGTAGACATCTGAGTTACAGTTTACCACTGGCAAAATGACTAAAACCAGTGCCTGACATGTGAACAGGAACGTTCATCTTGAAACACATCAGACACAAGCACTAGGTAAGTTAGGCAAACAGTGGAGATTATGTTGTAAGCACTTTTATCTTTCACACTCATCTTCCTCTCCCTATATCACAACATAATTTAAAATAAACTATGCCATAAATGAAGCAAATTATTGTGAGACATTGAAATTGTGTTAGAGTTGAGGAAAATTTAAGAGGAAATGGGAAAAAAATCAGCCAGCAACTGAAAAACTCTAATGAAGATGTTAGATTTTCTTCTTAAACGATGCAAAATGTAGTAATTAATGGAGACTAAGCCATGGAGTGCACTTCTAGAAAACCTAACTGGATTATGAAAGATAGATATTGATCAAACAGACGTACAGCTAGCCTGGAAGTACTGAATTCGTCAGCCTTGCAAAGATAGTTTTGCTATTGTGTGTCCAGAAATGTGCATTGCGGTGGCAGAAAGCCAGCTGCTTTCTTTTTAACCAAAATTATGATTGCTAAAAAGGAACGTGCAGAATTTCTGAACATGTGGCTATTTTAAATGCTTAAGTATCTTGGTGAATTGGGGGATCTCTTTTCGCCAAACGAATACCTTCAAAACCACAGCTAATAAAAGGAAAAGATCTTAAGCAGCAAAACATAAATGAACAGTCACTTCAGAAGGCTAATTTTAGGCATCTAAGTAACATTCATTAAGCCAAACTGAAATCAAGACCACTAGAAGTCAATGATTTTATTTTTACTGCTGATCTTTTTTTCACCCACTGCAATTTTCCCTTTAACTTGGTTACAGTAAGCAGTATGTGAAAATTACTTCTTTTTGTATGCCTCAAATACACGGTCAAAATAAATTCCTTAGCTTATTCTTCTCATTCACTCTCAACATCTTCACAGGCTTTTTCCTTGTGACATACAGACAATAAAATGATTCACATAACATTATAGGGCTTTCCGCAAAGCCACTGTAAGTGGAAAAATGATGCCAACAATACTGCAATCATGGGTTGCAAAATGTGAATGCCTCAGTTGGTCTACTGGACCAGATAGATGAGGTCATTTTTAGTTTTAGTTCCATTATGGCAATAAAGTACAACTGGACAGTTTATTTCCCACAGATGTTTTCAATTGCCATTTGAACCATTCTTTAATTATCTCTGGCACAGACTTCAGAAATCTCTGTGAAGGCAAAAGTGACAATATTAACTGAATTTTGCTCAGTTAACTGAATTAACTGAAGTTAGCAGTAATTATGATGCTTATAAAAAGTAAGAGTCAACTTTATGCAGAATGTAATGTTTATGTAAACACTAAATAATACTAGAGATTAGTTGGAGGGACACTGCTTTTGTTATCCTGGAGATCCTGGTCTGGAAAACGCTGAACGATCTCCATTCCCTTTGAAATACACGGCTGTTGCAGCCACTTTGTGGCCTATGGAATTGGCATCTCAGCTCTGACTTCTCCCAGTGTGACACAGCTAAGCCATCACACAAACACTGGGCTGGAGTCTTGGTGATAGGACAAGTTTTCATCTCCAGCGAAAATCCAGAGGACATGTTAGGGGCCTGCTATTCGACACACCAGATGTACAGATTACTTTCTTGTCTCATCTTTGGCAGAACTCCTGGGCTTGCAGTTTTTCCTTCAAGAGCAAACAAATTTTCTGTTGAGTCTGAGACAATTCTCAAACCCTGTTTCATGGGCCTTGATTCCATTGAGCGTTTGTATATATACCCAAATTCAATAGTCGTGACTTCTTAAATCTAAGCCTCAACCATAAAATGAATTTTACCTAAATACTTTTCCAAATATAGATGCCATCAATTCAAACGTCAGTCTGCCAGTCATTAAGAAATACTATAAATGCAGTCTTGGATTTTAAAAATTCTTCCATCTTTTATAATGCACTAATTAGTTTTAACAGGAGGCAAATATATCATTTGAAAGGAGGGAAACAAGTACTTTTCCTAGACAGCAGAATAATTTATGCCATAGAAAAACAATTATTTAAGGTCAACAACTATCCTGTAATAAAAACTAAAAATGTAAGACACACAGCAGAACAAATACGCATCCTTTTTTGGACTGATCTTTAGCTTTTCCAGAACATATCTGGCAAAGGATTGCTACAAAATTTAAATCTGACCCAACATCAACTCGCCTAGCAACAAGCTTGAAAAATACCAGTGCCTTGGCCATTCCCCATTGAATGCACGTTTCTGCAGTTTAGAGAAATTGGAGTGGGATATGGCTTGATATGCTCTACAATAAAGTAATCTTCTCAAGTTAGCCTTCTCTTCAATGTATTTCTTATTAACATTTTTCCTTTGTCCTGGTTATCATTCATTCCCCTCCCTATAGTAATAGATCATGCTTCATCTTCACCTGGATAATTTTCAGAGTGTCTCTTCCTTTCCCTTTACTTGCTTTTATTAGCTTGCACTACCTATGTCCTCTTTTCACTCTTCTCACACTGCATTTGTTCTGGTCTTTTCTGACTTGCTCTGTCAACCCCTCAGTTGGCAACACGGGCAGCCCACATCTGGCTGAGCAGTGCCTCTAGTCAGTTGTCCCTGGTCATGCTTTGCATCAACCACTGGTGAGTTAAGAGGCTTCACCTAATAGGCCAGAAAACAAAGCTTTAGCTAATGACTGGCATGGAGGATGGCAGTACACTGTGAGTGCTGAGTAACACTACAACTTGAGGAGCAAGCCAACTCTTTATCATCCCTAACTCACAAGGATTTTTTTTGTCTTCAAGCTTCCTTTCAGGATTCTCAACTTTCATATCAACTTCTTTGCTCTTCCATACTGAAATCATTAGGCCAGAGGTATTTAAATAGGCTGTGATTCTATAACATGTGAAGGGCTACAAAGAAGGAACATCATCCTCCAGAGATATCGTCTCAACTACCAACAGCTTCCAACGTACGCCATGGAAAACAAGCATACACACAAGTGCAGCTATGCAGGCCTGGATTGGAAGCCCATACTACTGTCAGACCAATGCTGGTGACACATAATGACAGAACAGCCAAACCAGTAAAAAGAGCAGTGTTCATGTACAACAGTAATGGAGTTTTGCTCTGGAAAGGGGGTACCTACCCAACAACATATCTTCTTCCTTGCATGTATTTTTGTGGAGGAGAACATACCTTCCTTAAAGCAGACTGGTTACAATGTGATGTTAATAACTACTAGTTTTTAACATTAGATATTTCCTAAGGTGATAAATATAGACCGTGGTAGCTTTAACCTTCAGTCTTGACACAGGCAAGACTCTGACCAGTGACTGTGTCACTGTGTAGTTAAAAATGAACCTGGGTTTGTGGATTATACAGCAAACAGAATCAACTATTTGAAGCACATGAAGGAAGTGCAATGTTTCTCCTATAACACGTAAAAGACAGTGGAGAAGTATCCTGCATTATCAGGGCTTCCTTAACTAACAGTCTTCCAACTGCCCTTCTCAGCACACATCGCATGTTTTAATTTCACACACGTGAAAACAAATAGCAAACCAAGGTTCTGTTTTCTCAGCAAAAAGCTAAAGGACTGAAGACAGCTTGTGCTCTGATTGTTTCTTTTTTGAGTTGCATGTCAAGTAAATTTAAAATCCACAGCTGGAGTAGCTGGGTGCATAAGAGCTTGTGTTCAGTGTTTCAGTCAGAAGCCAAGATTCACAAACAATCTTTAAAGGCGCTTATTAGGTCAATCTAGTTCTCTTGCATGAAAGGTTAGTCTCTTTAGGTAAAGGCATTTCTAAAGTGGATAAATCATTTTCTGAAGAATATGTCTAAGCTCTTTAGGAGTAAAATTTCAGTTATTTTGAAAACTATTTTCTATCATCTCTTTAAGCCGAGAAGGGACATCTTCAAAAGTACCCTTGAAGAAAATTTATGTTTAGTACAATTCAGCTGATTTTTTCCTTTAGTTTTACATAACATTTGTCCTGTATCTTTCCTTTTTCTGTTCTATAAAATTTAAAATATATCAAACCTAATGTGCTGTCTGATCCATTACATTGTATAACCAAAATGTTCAGAATTGCAAACCAGATATTTGCACTGGATATTTACATTCACCCTTTGCTATTCCCCATAATTTTTTGTCTGCATTTTAATAAAGCTGGATGCTTTCGTTATTTTCCCTGTGATACGGTTTCAAGTTCCCTGTTTATTTGAGAAGGGGAAGAGCTGAAAACTATTTTGGTAGTCAGATTTATTTGGTGCAATTGTGTAATATTCCTTATCCATCCCAGTTTGTCTTTAATTGCTGCCAGGCTGACTGTGTGACAAACCATAGGTTTGCTCTGGTTTTGCAGGCAAGGTAACCCTTTCTATCTGCAGTATTTGACTGTTCCATTGTGCAGACAGAAATTGAACAATGTATTTCCATGGGAAAACTACTGTGATGCAGTTGTTCTACTGGCTTTCACCAGGGATGGTGTTTCAGGTAGAGTTGGAGGGGTTCAGCTAGATTAATACCCTTCATAAAAAAAATTTTGTTTTGATCAGCATAATTACAATCTTTAAGAATGAACAATTATAGGATCTAAGCTCAGTACTCAAATAAGGCTTGCAGTGATCCAGCATTACACGTTAACTAAATACAGCCTTCAAAGCATACATATCACCCACTCAAACACAGCACCCACAGGTGTACCCATGCAAGCCAGTCATACTCTCGAGGATAGTAGCTGACCATTTGGTATTCAACCCAGTCAACTGACTGCAGTGTACAAGCAACAACCCTGAAACAAATCTGGGATTTTAAGCCTCATTACAGTTAGGTTCACTGACAAACATGAAGCCAAGCAAAGGTTAGGCGTTAAGTAAAAATCAAATAATTTTACATGAGCAACAATCAACATGAATTACCATAGCTCTGCTACTTTACTTTGTGGATTGCAATATACTGTCCTGCTAAGTGAACACAGTAGACACACTTCTGGCAACACACAGTTGAGGTTTTGTTAGGAGAAAACTATTGATGCTTTTTTGATGCGCACAGTATAGTGGACAACCCACTCCTGACAATTATTTCTCCAACTTTTCTATGATGGTGCAGATATATTCAGAATCTTCATGCCTACCTAACATGACTGCAGAGGCAAGACACTCATTTAGGCACAGGGCAGTGCTATATATGTGAGGATTTCTATTACACTGCAGGAGAAGAGTAGTGCGTTAACAAAGATGATCTATTACTAAAAAGTCTTCAAATTCAAAAGGTAACTGTCACTTGTTTATTAAGCAGAATTTGCATGGACAGGTAGTCCTTGATCTCTTAAGGGATATACACAAAGACAGCTATTCGGTTTGATGCAACCCAGCAAACACACTACATCATGGAGTACATATACTGCATAAAAATAGGATAGACTCTTAAGGGCATCTTACTTTTGAGAGTAGTTATAAAACTCATCACTTGAAGAAATAAGACTGTAATAAGATAGGGTAACTTTAAAGTATTTTGTAGACATTTAGTAAACACAAATTGTGGCATCAATATCTGCATTATGTTGTGTTGAATTATTAGCATGCTCTGATTATTAGACTACATCCATCACTCGAAATCTAGAGTATCCTCCTCAGTTCCAGTCTGTTTATAGTCTTGATACAATTAGGCTGATATCCTGCTGTGCTTGAGGCAAGTTAGTTCCATTTGGCAACACTAGATGATGAAAACAACCCCAGGTAGCTCTGCTCCCACTGCTGCTGTCTCTTATCTGGGAAGCTAAACTGTCCCCATCCCCTGAGCTCAGCTGAGCACCAGCTTCCCTTCCTACTTGGACTGGTACCTGAAAGCAGCTTGTCTCTATGGCTGCTTACCTGCTTCCCCTAAGCAGGGACCACCTTGCTCTCAGCTCCAGACTTGTCAATACTGCTCTGCTTGATTTGCATGCAGAAGTTTCACCAGGAGTTTCACCTGCAGTCCGGAGTCTCATCAGGAAAGGGTTTGGGCCACTATTTAGGCCGACCAGAGGCTGTGTCTTCATTATTAGTTTATATTTTGTAGTGGGCTCCTGATCCAAAGAACATAAAAGACTCTGCATGATCCTTTAACTGCAAAAGTAATTTATTAGTTACTAGGAACAACTTACGAACTTTTGTTCACCCTTAGCACAGGCAAAAATTTTTTTTATTTCCAGCAGTCTGGACTACTTAAAGGGCTAGAGGTTGGAGTCTTCTGGAAGTTCAGCAGCTCGCTGCCACAAACTCTGTAATTCGTAACTCACTGTTAGCTTGGAACATAGGATTTAATGGCCGCAACGACAAGGACAAGTACTGAATGGGGCTGTTTCCATCATTTTGGTAAGTCCCACTCCACATATATCTCTGCGGTTAATTGTAGTTTGGATTTCTTTCCTTTACCATGACCTACTTTTTATCCTGAGATAAAAACACATACAGCAAGAACTACAATTAAATGTCACTTTTTACAAGTAATAAGTATCAATTACTGTAAACTCTTTATCCAACCTCAACCAGTTCCTAGAAGGGATCAAAATATATCTGGAGGACATATTTGACATAAAATAATGATAGTGGTTTAGTGGACTACCTTCAAACAACAGCCTTGCCTCTGGATTTCTTTTGGCAAAGAGAAGGAGGACTCAGAACTGATGGTATTGGAACAACACTGCAGATTCCTTTACAGAATTTATTAAAAAACCCCACTGCAACCACCAACAAAATACACAGTAGCTTTCCAGAAGAGTTTTCTTGCCTGTTCAGTGACAACTTCACCATCTGCTTCCAGACTTTTTGATTCACAGAAAGTTTACTTTTCAATAGTAGTGTATCATTGACAATTTTACAAATCCTTCCTGATTTAACAGTTGACAAACATTGTCAGGTCTGCAAGCACTTTCACTGTTACAAATAACCTCCCTTTATCAGCAGCAAAATGCCCACCTGTCACAACATAAGTTGAAGAAAGTTGGAACTGAATGGCTCCTATCAGCCAAAAGTGTATAAAAGTAGAAGGAGGAACTGGAAACCAAGGAAAGATTTTCCCTATCCAGTCTCTCAGTCTTCTGTACCATTTTGGTACAGAGAGTGGAATTTCTGCAAATACTAATAATTTTCTGAAACAAATCCAAAATGTTAAGAGCCATTATTTAAACTGCACATGGGGAAAAATATCACCAAGTTTTAAGCTGCAGTTGTTTTTATGAGATTTTCCTTACTTGAAGCAGATTGTGTAGCACAAATCTGTTCCCCATCTTCTTCTGTACATCTACTTTATTCCTTTGCTCTATAAATCCTTTCTCATGGAAAAATCGGGAAATTGTCACTTAAAATATCCTTCATTTCTTGAATTTGCTAACTGAACAGTCTTTCATTAGTTGCTATTGAAACACTGGCACTATTATATTGAGTAAATCCGTACTTTCTAGCTTTTGTAGTTGAAAATTACAAGTAATTCCTGCCTTAATAATTAGAAGCATTCTGAAGACCCTGGCCCCAACAATGGAAAAAATTAGGATCCTGTTCTTCTCATTGTATATAAAATAGTACTGCCTTTGTTGCCTAATCAATATAATACCTTTTTTTTTAAGAAAAAAGCACTGAAAATTGTAGATGAGAATTTCATATATACTTGACTCTTATTCCTTCTTTGCTTCCCTGCCAGTGTGCTTAGTGAGTTGAGAATGCTTCACCTTTCTTCCTTTGCACCTTCCATTTGCAGATTCCATTTATATACACATCACTAGATGACAGTAAAACATACATGCGTCACAAACAACAGTTGAAGAAAGCATCTAGTAAACCCGAGTGGCCTGAAGCTATCTAGTGCCTTCCTTACTTGATCTCTACAATGATAAGAACCAAACTGACACAACAGTTTGCAAACTGGAATTTGGGATCATGAAAATGAGTTGTTTAATAATAATACCTTGTATCATCTATAATAACTTGCCTTTAGTTCTGAAATTGACACCTCAAATATGAGAGATTCCGGGAGAAAAAAACTCATAAGAGCTGTTTTATTTTCCTGTAACTTTGTACCTCATACTATCACTTTTCTCAGATGATTTAATAAAAAAAAAGGCAACTTTTTCTTTTAAAATAATAGTAATTTAGAATACATAACATTCTAGTCATCATCATCATCATCTGTAACATAACAGTGAAAGCACAAGATGGTCTATGACAATGGTTCAGTCGTATCTGGTCCTACAGATACAATTTCCCACCTGAAAGTGATGAATAATTTAAGAATCAGCAAAGTAGAAGAGTAGAAAAATAGGAGAAGAAACATTTCTAGTTCTTTCTAGACTGTATCAAAATTAAAGCGACCTTGACAAGGAAGGAATATACAGGAAGCAATACCTTCTGAAAAGCACATCTGTGGCACTTGATATTCACATAACAGTGCTGGGAACCAGTTTCACTGACTGCTATCTTACAGCACACTGAGCAAAACAGGTTGTCTCCCTGCTTCCATTTGTTTCTCAGTGAGCTGGGTATATTATTTATTGAAAGCCTTATAGACAGGAAGCATAGTGTCTAAGGTATATGAAATTAGTTATGCAGTATTAATTGAATTATTAATAATTTATATTGCACTAACTCATAGGACCACTGTCTGAAATCAGAATCTAGTTGTTGCAGGCACTTCACATACAAATACAGAGACGCAGAGCTTGGACTAGTCTAGATAGTGAGTAAGCGGAAACACAAGCAAAGCTGGAGAATGGGAACACAAAGCTGCACTGGGAGCACCAAAATAAATATCAGAACTCGGTTTCCACCTGTTTCCACTGACGCTGTATTATAAAAATGTTATCTTGTAATCTGATTTCTTTGCTAACAGACATAGCCTGTTCTGAGCCACAATTCTGTCTCACAAAGTCACTCTCAAATATATCTCAGTTCTCTTAATTTCTTTTGACTGCACCTTGCTTTCCTCTTGCCAGTCCCTGTATATCTGACAACTGTCAGATTGTTTGTTGTTACATTCAACCTCTTAACAAACACTCAGTCACATCCATTCACCCAGTATATTTCTAACTGGCCCTCATTTATTCCGTGGTTTGGCCTTGGATTCCTATTAGGTCAGCTCTCTTACACTACAAAGGATCTTAAGTTAGATAAAGGCCTGGGGTTACAGCCAGTTTTTAGGGACTTCTAGTATGATCCTTATACATCTTTAATGTCTATGCCCTGGGCAAGTATAAACATTACTAATACACTCTTTTTCATTTGCTATTTTAACAGACCTCTGCACTGCAAGAGCTCAGCCTACATTGGGAACCCCATCGGTAACAGGAAATGTTTCGCACAGATACTTCAGGCAGAGCAGAGTCCCACATCACGGAAGGCACATCATGAAAACTGTGCACATGAAACACCAGAAACATGCAATGGTAAGTACAGCTTTTCTGCAACATAATATTTTAAAAAAATTTTCTTCAATACTAAGAAACTTGGTCAGATAGAAATCTGCTCACATGCTGTGCTAGAAGTGGATATGTCATGAGAAAGTGGCATGATTATACGTCAGAAAGGGGATACTAAAACTCACCAAAAACTGGGCACATCGTTGGCTGCACTAGAATAAAGAGATTAAAGAATGCTATCTTTGAAATTGCTCCAGCTGAAAGTGGCTAAATGAATTTAGGATATGTTTTGCCTACCCAAGTTCTGAGTTTACAGGTTGTATTACTCTGAAAATAATATGCAATCCAGATCACTACTACATCTCATATACTTTGCACACATTAGCCTAGCGCAATTCCTGTGACAGAGGAAAGTTTGCTATGGCAAGCATTAGATGGATCCCATATGCCATGGTCACAACAAGTGGGCCTAGCATGGGTCCATACAGTCCAACAGGCACCGTACATGGCTCATTGATTCTTTAAGCATCTAGTTATTTTCTGTGCTTCTAGCTAAAAGCAACTTGTTTTCTCATCTGTTAGCTAGTGTCTACTGACAGCAGAACTATCAGGAGACAGAGGAACAGAAGAACTCAGCTGCTCTAAAAAACTGCAGATTGCTGCTGAAGTGCAGAGCCTGAAAAGTTCAGCTAGATGGATACTTCAGTTCAACATTTCCTTCTGTCTTCCTTCTTACCAGAACAAGTACAGAGTATATCGGACATTTTCCCTCAATGGCCAGAAATTCACCTCCATTCATGTACCGTTTCCGTGTAACACTGAATCAACATCCCCAGAATATGTTTAGTCAAAAATATGTCTACAAACATCATACACATAGCACAGTATCATTAAGTACCACAAACACCAGGGCATTTATTTTTGGCTAACAAACACATGTGCTTTTAATTGCCTTCAGACATGACCTTTCCCCACTTAGTACATAGGGTATAAAGATTTTTTATTATGTGATGTGAATTGTGTCTCACTTGTGCAATGCGAAGTGGAAATCATTGCTCCTCATCTGATGAATCACTTTTAAGCACCATCAATCTACACACAAACTACAAAATGCAACAGAAGGACAATATATAGGCAAAAAGGAGGGAGGGGGTCAAAACTTTTATTCAGAAAAAGTGAAAAGGAAATGCATAATGGTCATAGATACGATCTTCCATATAATCTTTAATAATTTTAGGGAAATAAGGCCTCTATGGATAATGCTGTAAAATATGACAAAAAGATTCAGGATCCTCAAAAAATCCAGTAGCTTCAGAACTCAAACATGACAGACTTTTCTGAAGGTTGAACTAAAATCTTTCAACAAATCTTGTCCACGGGAAAAAATCTGTCAATTCTGCACCTGAAAATCTTTGTGGAGTTCACCATTTCAAAGCAGAAACTTGAAGTTACCAAGGAAGGATGAAAGAGGTGGTTTAAAGTCCAGCTAGTTAAATTGTGTGACCAATACTGTTTAAAAATTTCATTAATGGTTTGGATGATGGGATCAAGTGCACTCTCAGCAAGTTTGTAGACAATACAAAAATGGGAGGAGAGGTTGATACACCAGATGGCTGTGCTGCCATCCAGGGGAACCTCAATAAGCTGGAGAAATGGGCTGACAGGAACCTTATGAAGTTCAGCAAAAGGAAGTGCCAGGTCCTACACCTGGGAAAGAAGAAACCCAAGCACCAGCACAGGCTGGGGCTCAAGCAGCTGGAAAGCAGCTCTGCAGAAAACTGCCTAGGGGTCCTGGGGGACACCAAGTTGAACATGAGCCAGCAACGTGCCAATACAAGCAACAAACGTTAATGGCATCCTGGGCTGCATTAGGAGCCACGCTGCCAGCAGGTCGAGGGAGGTGATCCTTCGCTTCTGCACAGCACTGGTGAAGCCACATCTGGAGTCCTATCTCCAGGTCTGGGCTCTCTGGTACAAGAGAGATATGGACATACTAGAGAGAGTCCTGTGAAGGCGCCACTAACATGATGAAGGGACTGAAGCATCTCCTCTGTGAGGAGAGGCTGAGAGAGCTGCGACTGTTTAGCCTGGAGAAGAGAAGGCTCAGGGGGGATCTTATTAATGTATACAAATACCCAGAGGGAGGGTTTAATGAAGATGGGGCCAGGCTCTTTTCAGTGGTGCCCAGTGACAGGACCAGAGACAATGGGCACAAACTGAAATACAGCATACGCCGTTTAAACATTGGAAAAAATGTTACTGTGTTTGAACAGTGGAACAGGTCATTCAGAGAAGTTGTGGAGTGTCCATCCTCAGAGATGTTCAAATCGTGACTAGACACTGAGCTAAGCAACCTGCTGTAGCTCACCCTGCATGAGCAGGAGGGTTGGACTAGATGATCTCCAGAGTTCCCTTCCAACCTTTCCTATTCTGTGATTCTGTAAAAAGCAAATGTTTTTCCATAATTTCTGTTCATTGATGCTTACTCTGTGAAGTGTCTCCATTTCATCAGCCTGGCTCAGTTGCACAGGGTGTGTGGAGCTTTGGAGTGACTGTCACAGATCTGCAGAGATATAACTGGTGATGTGATAAGTGTGTGATATAGTTTGCAGGGTGATAAGAGCTCTTCTATGCATTCACAGCGACTGATTTCTTTAGCAGACAGAGCTTCTCATCTGTTGATGTGAAGAAAAGTGTGTAGCACAGTAAGAACACATAATTTAAGGAAGACTTCAGGCTATGTAGCTCATTTTCTTTTTTTCTTTTTCTTTCTATTATTTGAGCACACAATTAATTTTGGGAACGTGCTGAGCATGCACAATACATCACACTGTATCCTCTTCCAGAAGTCACTGATTGTACATCATCACCTCTCTGGATAAAACAAGAAATCATCCTGACATGGTGAAGGAAGCTCTTCAAGACTAAACGTCCTGGAATAAAGAGCAGCCCATAAGGCTGTGGCACTCTTCACAGCCTCAGAAACTAATCCACTGTGGATCTTTGCAAGGAAGAAATGTTCACTAGCAGATTGTGGTGGAAGGAGCAATACAGGGCCAATGCTTTGACTGAGGTACAGGCAGCGGTTGTCAGGAGTGTTAGGTTACTCCACCATGAGTCAGTTTAGGGGTATGTTGTTACCACAGCCAAATGCCTGACAGCAGGCAGAAGTACAAAGCAAGATTCAAGTTTGCAAACTCAAGTATCAATAGTCACGTAATCACAGAAACCAAAGCAAAGTGTGAGATGCAAAACTGAGCTTGACCAAACACTCAAGCAACTAACCCATGCTGACCTTTTGCTGGTTTAACTTCAGCGCTTATATTAGTTAGCAGAAAGCTAGCTTGGATGCATCAGCAAGAGTTAAATCAGCCTTTATATTACAGCATGCAAATATGTAGAGTCGAGACATCTGAACTACAGGTCAGCAATTTTCATACACTTTCTCTTGCAGTACTTACAAGGAATAAAGGCCAGCTCTAAGACTAGGGCTTTAAAGCAGACAAATGTATACAATTACATAAGAAATCTGAAAACTGCCCATTTACTGTACTTCAATACCTTCTTAGAGTTTGCCCTTGCAAAGCTGCTCCTTACTAGATGGTACCTTACAGAGAATTTAAATTAAAAAAAAAAAAGTTTTTGCTGGAGATCCTTTAAAGGAAGGAAAATGTGTCAAGCTATGTGTGGAAAGCTCTATGCAATTAGTCTTTTGCATTCACTGTATTGAAACTCCTGACATTTCAAGTCTCTGTTAGTACTGGAGTTCTTTTTTCCAGGTCACTGAACCTGGACAATGTGGAGGACTTGGATATGTCTGCAGTGTTGCAGGGCTTTGCAGTTGAAACAATTATCTGAGTTTTCTTTGCTGCTCAACTGAGATCCTACTCATCACCAGACTTTTTAAAATATCAGCACATTATTATGATAGAGAATGACTGACAAATTTGGTTGTGGGGATTACAGCCATTATATGTACCTGACAAATCAGCATAATTTAAAAAAAAAAAGGGAAGGGGGTGGGGAAGGGTATGGCAGAGCCTAAGTGAGAGCTGGGTTCTTATCACTACTCTTCTCACTGATAGTCTTTCCCTTTTCTCTCAAATTACAGGATCTCATCTTACCCTCCATTATTTAAAATAACGAGTCTCGAGCTTTCACAAGTGACCCATGAATGGAACTATTTGTGTCCACTTTTCCAAAGTATAAGAACAATTTAGAGACTACATCAGGCAAAAACAAAAGTCCATCAAATGTTCTGCAGAAAAATAAAGGAGTTCAGCTGTAGGTTTTGTGTTGCTAATAGTCATAACTTCTATCTCACTGCCAAAAAAAGATGTACTAGGAATTTGTAGTACTCAGTTTTAAGAAATGTGAGTCACTAATAATTATATATTTTTAAGAAAAGATGGAAAAAATATGCTAAAGCAGAATTTAAATTATTAATTTCTGTTTATTTTACCAAAGACCTGCTACACCACTAAACAGCTGCATTACTATTATTACGAAAATTAACTGTGACTGAGCAGTGGAGATCCACTACGTTAAGTACCACACATTTTCACGTAAGTTTGCCCTGATAAATTTCAGTATGGTTCAATTCCAAGTCGTAGCACCCCTATTCTTCCTTTGTCTGAGTATTAAAAAAGCAGTATGTCACAGGACAGACAAGAAGGGAAATGCAATTTCTCTTTCACTATAGCTCTCTTCTACTTCCTCGTTGAGACTGCAAAACATAGCCTCTTTTTGGAGATGAAAAGCAGAACACAATCACTAAATGACATGATTTCAGTACATTACTGATGGATGAATAACAATATTGGATCTTTGAGTTCATAAGCAAGAAAATTAGAGTATGACAGCTGGAAGAATAACTTTCCTCCCATGCTGTTAGCAATTTCAACAAGAGACAGCCTTTGGGGCCTCATGATGCCAATGTAACAGTGCCCTCATAAATTCATTTGAAATCCTACCAATGCCACATTTTATTTTAGCTTTCACTAAAACACAGCAAGCCTCCAGCCTCTTTTAGTGTGGAGAATGGCTACAAAGCACTATCTAATTATTAAATTTGAAAAGATGTTGTTTCTTTTTCTAGAAATTCACATTATTCAAGGCCAGCTTTACAAGTAAAACCCCAATAAGACATTCTTCTCTTCTCAAAAGTCACTAATCAAGCACAAAAGACAGCAAAGCTTTCCTTAATTTGAGACATACACTGTGACAGCATTAGCGTTTAGACCACTAGCGAGTTTCTGAAGTGAATCCCCATATTACTTCCCTCACTAGTTTGGTTCATGAACCAGTTTCAGTGGGTACGAATTAGATTCCTTTTGGAAAGCTCTAAATGGGAAGACCTTTTCTCTGTGGTTTCCAGATGTGTTCCAACCCCAGGTGGGGACACAGGGCTGATGAGTGGGCTGTACCAGCATGAAGTCCTCCAGGACACAATACACAGTGCATGTGCCAGCAGATGGTCTTTAAACCTTCCACCGTCACAACAAACAGGCTGCAGTGCTTGGAGTACGCATAACAAGCCAAACTGCACTGGTTGTTTCATACTTCATATGTTTATCTATACCACCTAGAGCCCCTTGTAAGGCCCAGATCTCATGAACATATAAATACGGCAATTTTCCTCCTTTAAGTATCTACTCTACCTTCTCTTGTTATCCCCAGAACTCATCTATTGCCATCCTATTGTTTTTATCAATCTTTCGTCTCCTAATATTTTCCTGATGGCAATATTAGTCCCTTTGGTCTCCTAAAATGTACAGCTTGATGCAGCCTGTGGCCCAAAGGAAACAGCGAAGTTCATAAACAGGTGTCAAAAGAAGGTATAAGGCTTCTCTGGTGGCACATAATCTGGTGGCAATACCACGCACAAAGAGGATAAATGATTAGGTAACCTGATGGTGATAGCAGGTAACAAGAGTATAAATGATCAAAAAAATTCAAGGAAAGGAAAATCACTGAACTGATGATCTGGGACAACAGCCACACTCTGGAGATGTGCCCCTACTGTGGCTGTCTTGAGTAGACCTTTGGTATAAGCACACCACAGATCCTGCTACCTGCCCTAGTGCCCACGACTGCAGATCAGGTTCATTATATGGAAGAGCCTGGAGGAGATCTTGTCACCTGTGGTTTGCTTTGTTTGACCCTGCATCGTCTCTCTGTGGTGTGTCAGACAGGAACACCGCCGTGGTGTGCTGCTGGCCACAGCTAATGCCAACAACCTCCTGTGCCAGTGATCACAGTTCCAGAATCAGTATTTTATACACATATGGAAGAAAAGAAGGTTATCAGGAGTAGTCAGCATGGATTCACCAAGGGGAAATCATGCCTGACCAATCTGATAGCTTTCTACGATGACATGACTGGCTGGGTAGACG
>Ga0065711_1027040_pt1 | contig 55129 bp, 23 predicted proteins | sample Hoacrofraction12_FD_59098 | JGI IMG/M metagenome (GOLD analysis project Ga0065711, IMG submission 59098) | Hoatzin crop microbial communities from Cojedes, Venezuela - Epithelial fraction 12 v2 (version 2) | ecosystem: Host-associated > Birds > Digestive system > Esophagus > Crop | place... | reverse complement strand
CCTGCTTCGGCAGGGGGGTTGGACTAGATGACCCACAGAGGTCCCTTCCAACCCCTACTATTCTGTGATTCTGTGATTCTGTGAAAGAAAATAAAACAATTTCAGTGTAAACATGTGCCAGATAAATTTACTGGAGTTAGGTTCTCTGGTGAATATCAGAATTTTACTAGTGTAAATGTATACTGGTAAAAAACAAGGGGGTGGGACTTTCTAATTATATCAAAGCAGATTCATAAGCATCTTCAATGTGTCATTCTAAACATGGCATATGAGGAGGCAGGGTCATGAAAAACAGAGTATCTCATTAGGTTCTGGCCAGGAAATAGACTTTTTTTCAAACCTCTTTATGAACCTACTCTCTATAAAGGATAAATTTTGATGATTAAAGTTATGATGGCTCATCTCTGATTTTTGTTTATCCTCAAATGCAAGAACTCTGCTTATTTACATATAGATTCATTTTGCAACCTAATTATGCTCGTGAGAGATATGGTGTACTAAAATGCCACCTAATAATTGCACCATTTGATTGCATGTGTTTTAACCCTAGTTAACTAGGCTTTGTCTAATTGCATAATTGGATTGTTTACATAAAGCATTGATATCTAAATGGCGTTCTTCACCATGTAATCATTTTGTACACATAAGTTGTCAGAGCACTGGTATTACTCTGTTCTTGAAAAAATGAAAAAGAGCTTATTGTACCCACAGCAAAAATAAAATGTATTTGAAATGTATAAAAAGGTTTATGTCAGCCATAATTGATCAGAATATTGAAAATAATATGCAATATTAATTCAGCTTTTTTTCTCTCTGGCAGAATAGCACTTCATGTAACTAGCAGGACTATTCAAGGGATAAAATTCTATGCAGGAGATGCGAGGTTTTCAGACTGTAATCCTAAGTGGGGCTGGGAAACTATGAAAGGTTAACCAGGGATGAAAGCAGTCTAAGTAAGCACAATCTGTATAAGAAAGTAGTGAAGAAAGTGTTCATAATAAGACCTTTTATACAAAGGCAATGACAGTGGTCATGTGTTATTGAAAAGCATACTGACATGGCAAAAGCAAAGATGTAACAGAAATAAGGACAGTAAAAGAAGTGCTACTTCAGTTGTCATTAGAACACAAGAGCCCTGTTTTACTCAGGGGGTATCACCCAGTGCCAGACTTGACTTTATTTCTGTTGAAATTAAAAGCAAAGTTGCCATTAGTATTGATAATATAGGGTAGCGGGCTAGTGAACATAGAAGCCAGTGCTCTGCACATGTATTTAAAAAGTGTGGGTTCAAATTGAAACTCTTTCTTTGCATTCCTCCTTGCTTTTGAAGTACAGCAGTATGAAAACCCAGATGAAAACTGCTCTGAATTCTGTGAGTGAGAGATACAGAAACAAAATTACTTGGCCACAGAAAATGCAGGAAAAAAGCAGAGGTTTCGGCCCCTCAAAGTGCTGTTGTGATTTGACTAAATTAGATCCAGGGCTAAGCTGGGCCTGTTTAAAACTATGCTTTGCAAAATCAAACTCGCAACCAATAGTGTGCTAGAGAAAACAATGTTTAGGGTTTATGCAGTAGTTGTTTTGCTTTGCATAGCACTGGAGGTAAAAACACTTGGAATTCTCCTGTATTATGTATTCTGTACTATGCTGGTTCTTACAGTATGGTAGCACATAGAATGATCTAGAGAAAATACAAAGAAAGGTGTCACAAAATGGTGCACAGATAAGAAAATGAGATATATGAGCTAACATGCAGGGATCTCTACTAATATACGACATGGAGAAGAGCATCCTCAGGGGAGACATGATCAAAGTCTATAAATACCTTCTACAGTCTATAAACACCTTCAAGGTAACCATAAAAATGAAGGATAGAATTATAAAGCCTGAGAAGATGGCAGGACGAGGATCAATGAGGTAAAGCTAGAGAGGAAGGAAGTTTAAAGTAAAACATTGGGCAATATATGAACCCTAAACATGCCTGGTAATTAGATGCTGTCCCTAACGATACTCCAGAGTAGGGTTGAAGTCATTGCTATTAATATTTTATAATAAATGCACCTCTGAATTTCGGGATGACTGAAAATAGAATGAGCTTTTTTGAACCACTGTCTAGACAAAGAATTAAAAACATGGACTTACTTTTAAATGAAAGGCTAATATGTTGCTTTTAAATGCATAAATCCATTGTGAAGTGCATGAAGTAACATAACAGAAGCAGGTATGCACCTGAAATTTATTTCTAAGACCCCTTCAAGATGAGCAGCACAGTACTTGCCTTCCTGCCCAGCTGTGTCTGAGGGGCAGTATCATACTTGTTCTCACCTCTTCTTGTTTGTACGTTTGGGTTCTGGTGGACAGGCTGAATCTCTAACCTGTGAAGATAAAGGTTATAAAGAATCTGAGAGAAGCCCTGATCCTGTTAAAGGCAGTAGCAAAACTTTGTTTACAGTAGATCCAGGATTTCATCCTACTGTTTGTATTTCTGTGAATGTACTAATTAATTTCGCTATAACATTTACCTTTGTAGGGCATGAGGTGATAGCGAACTGTGGGAGAGCTGCCTCACTGCTGTATCAAGATCACAGACAACAAACAAGCCCAGTCTTGGATTCCAGCGGCAAAGGATGAGGTATATGGCTCTATCCTGAGTAAGTGAAATACGGACAAGAAACTTCTCTTCTTCCCCTATCATTTCACAAGACACAGATACATGAACCAAGTCTATGATACTGAAAAATATATATTTTATATATAATCAAGGTCCTTCCACTTTCCTTTCTATTTGCTGAGATAATTTACTGGTATCCTTCAGAAGCTGGCAGTTGTCTGTACTTCTTTCAGGTGCTGAGATGCCTCAGGAATACTTACAAGCCACCTTTGCACTAGGTTGTGCTGGATTGCTGTAATAGTTTGACAGTGACATATGTTGGTTTCTGACTTGTGCATAGAGCCTGTATCGATTCACAGGCAGCAGCTGCTCATTATCTCAACAAGAAACAAACAATAGAAATATATAATTATAATAACTGGTGGAGTTACTGAACACATGCTTTGCCCACCGAGTTCAATTTGAGATATTGGTGCACTTACACAGTTAAAATCTTAAAATTAAAAGTGACATGTCTCAAATTAATGTACTGTTTTCAGTGAGTTGATCTTAATCTGCTTCCCAAGTTCACTCAGCCAGTATTTGACAGAGATATAAACTCTGTAACTCCCAAGCACTGGAACGTGGGTAAACTTCAGGTTCATCTGCTTTCTCTGGCTGAAGCAAATGACAGTTGCAAAACTGCTATTAGCTGAAAGTAAGTTGGAAGGGCATTTAAAAAAGAGAAGTAGCAGTCTCCAATGCTGAAGACAAAGTTTGTGAATAGTAGAAATGAGAGTAAGATCACAGCTGAAAGAAAAATAGGAAAGGAAGAAACAGTCAGAGATGAGAGCTGATAAAATATATCGGTCATCGAGCAACAGAGATGAAGGTATTTTAAATTCTGCACTGTGATAAAAAGAATGGTTCTGTTCTGACTAGACCTTTTTTGGTCTTTTCTCAAATTACATGTCAGAATGCAAATATTTATGTATACATCAATCTTGCAATCTTCAATATTATTTTCAGAACAAATATTACCTTCTGAAAATGAAGGTTAGTAAGAACGCTTTGTGATTCTGACTGAAAAACTTTGCCTTAGACAGTCTGGGAACATCAGAAACTTGGTATCTGCAGCTTCTTCCCAGCCAAAAATAAAGAAGTGCTGTATTGGTCATGACTGATCAAGGTCACTGTTCATCTACTCTCAAATTTTGCTTCTAGTAACCATGAGCCGCAAGGGATTCAAGAGAGAACAGATTGTCAGAATGCAGTCAAAGTCATTCTAAAGTTTATTCATCTGGGATTTGGTTCTTCTCAGTTTAGTAACAATTCTTTAGTTTCTGTTTTGCTGCCAAAGCACTTACATAATAATTGCTACAGTAAATTATGGCAGTCAGCATTTAGCAGTGAATTAGGAAAAGTTGTCTCTTCTGAGAGTGGTTCTGCCTGTGCTTCAGACTGGGGACTTGGGGAAGTCACCTATTCCAGATCACTTTTTTAGGCTTCTTCCCATTCAGACCAAAAGGATATAATATACAAGTGAAACACTGTAATCACAAATACCAACATAATGAGAGGAGAATTGCTTAACCCAGCTAATACAATACTTTAAATTCTGCCACTGTTTTGGATGTGTTCTTAGCTGTAGGGAGCTCTTAAACTGTCAGGATTAACCATCCTAAACTGAATTATTAGGGCGTTCCATTCTCAAAAGCGTGATGAAAAGGTAAGGTGATACTGGTCCAAGTAACAGATTGTTGTTTAGTGCACTTCTCCAGCGTGTGTTAATATTGACATTTTATGATGGCTTAGCAACAAGTAAAGTGGATCTGTGCTAAAGAATGGCAGGAACATCAGATCTCTCCTTTCCATTTTCAAGCGCTGGTGGCTTAGAGGAATTTGGAAATATGTATTGAAAACAGTGAAGTAGCAAAGTATGACTCCTCGAAGCAGTGTATTTATGTGACAAACTTGGCCCAGATTTAGTATTGGTATGTATTAAGGCCAGAAGTCCACACAATTTATTTCTTCAGGGTATTTTGTATCAGGAGGTTTTTCTGCTTGGCCTTTTTTCAAAAAATAGTGGGGCTGTTGGGCAACAATTAAAAAACCACAGCCATATGACTGGAGTAATAATATAATAAAGACTTCTTTAAAATGAGTGATCAAGTGAAGCAGTGTTATTATATTAAACCACATATTTTTGAAAAATTTGGTTGTGAAATTATCCATTAACTCTGTCTTGTATGAACGGTTCATGAACCTAGGTAAGGTATAACCTTGTAATGAAATCAGAAACAAGAATCAGTTGTCATGGTTTCCAGTGTTATAGCAACATTTCCTTAGAGCTGCAGAGATAAAACAATTGATTATAGAAATTTATATTACTTTCTTAAGCAGTGGCACTTATAAAAAGGATGCGATAGGTATAAGCAGGGGGAAATAGCCTTCTGCTAAAAAATTTAAAGTTGTTCCTGTTGTAGGATTCAATGATTCATGTTTTAATGTGATTATTTCTATATTGTTTACATCAGTAAACTTAAAAAAACCCTATCGATACTATATGTCAAAATTCTAAGAAGGTGTTTGGGTTTTGTAAACACAACCATATTTCAATCTTCTCAAATACAACAAACTAATGAAATTGTTACATGTACCTTTTTGAGCAATGGAATTGTTTTGTTGAAAAGCTCACCTGATTTCCTAAAAAAACAATGAAATGTATTTCTTATCAGTCAATCTTTTCTTACAAAAAATCCATTCTTGGTCTGATCACATAGAATTTTTAGAGTCACAGCCTCTAGCCAACTGGAAAATAGGGCCTGTTTTTGTTTATAAGCCAGAATCCAATTTCGGAATGTTTTAGAAATGGAGAGTTGTTCTTTTTTGGGCTTTTTTTTTTTTAAAATTTCACCACCTCTTTTCAGGCTTCATTCTTAGTGGGTTGAACATAACCAAGTTGCCAATGACATCAGTTTTGTCGAGCCAGGCTCCCTGCTTGATCTGGGATTAGTCTCCCAGGGAAATTTTTTTGGGTTTTACCAGTTTTGAAGTGTCCTTCTACTTCCAATTCCATCTAATCTAGATAATATCATGCTAGGTAACTAATACCATCTCAAGACTATATATAGCAGTCTGTCAGAGAGACATATAAAACTGAGATCTTCAGAAGTATAAGGTAAGGTCATCTGTCCAAGTCCACAGGTCTTAGGGAAGTAGCTATTTGTGATAATTAGAACTAAGCAGCTATTCTGCAATAAAATAAATCAAAATCATAGTTGTTCAATCTTTTTAAGCATTTCAATAAACTTGTCTCTCAAGCTGGTTTGATCATTTCAGAAACACTCTTTAAATTCTTTCCATTCCACCTTTCTCAGTTTATGGCTATGATTAGAACATTTTTAGAAGTTTTGATGATAGATCCAAAGTTTCCCTATCTTCACAACTGAGTAGATGCCTGCAGAGTTGCAGAATTAGTGCACGGTACAATCCCAATACAGACCAGTACTTCTAATAAAAATGAGCACATTTACATAGTCTGTGTTCCTTCATGAAGCTGATAAATTAAAATATGCTGAAAGCTGTCTGAGGGTTTTAGACTTAGGGAAGAATATGACCTGACTTGTAATTGTTCCTTACAGTTCTATAATGAGTACCGAGTGAAAATCACAGTGCTGAGAGAGAAACACGATTATCTTGAACATGTTATACTTCTTTTGCCCTCACTGTATGGAAGCGTAAGTCCAGAATAAAAGCACCAATTTATTAACTCTGATTCAGCCCAGGAGGATACTTTGGCTCAAAACAAGTCTGAGCTGGTGACATGAAACAAGGAGAAAGTGGTACAGAAAATTGAGAAGAAAGAAGAGGGAATATACTGGCTCCTTTAAATGAAAATGCCAAACTTGTGAAAAAAAACAAAACAAACCACAAAAGCCCAAAACCACAAAGGTGGCTATATCAGGGACAAAGTACAAATTTGAGAACTGTGATGTGCAGGAGAAAAATCTTTTAAAAATAACTTTGGGAGGTTATTCTCTGTCCTGCCTAGTCCCCTAGTTTTGCAGCAGGCTCAGGAACAGTCAGCTATGAAAGTCAATAAATTGGGAAGTGTGGCAGCCCAGGTGGTGTGGAGAGTTGTCTGCCTGCAGAGCTAATCAGCTCATGCGGAGTCGGTCTGTGTTTCCAAAGAGTCAGAGAAGCCTTGTACCTCTCAAGCCCACAACCAAGATGTCAAGAATCCTTCAGGAGTAAGCAGTGGCTAAGGCCACCTACAAATCACTGGGATCTAAAAATACAGGGAGCCTCACAACTCCTACAGGACAATGGGCAGCCTGGGGACATAGGGATGCAGGCAGGCGTCCCCGAGACCCCGTGAGATAAATGAACATCTTAGCTTTTGAGTCTGTCAGATCTGATTTTTCGAGCACAATATTCTTCTGTCAGCCAGCTACTGAGGTACATTTGTGTGATGCAAGGCATAGCAGCAAAGCAGGTCAGAGATCCCTGAAGTAGCTCCAAGTAATTTGACGTATCTTGGATGATATAACATCATGCAGAGATATTAATTTGGTTCCTGAAGCAATAGAGACATATCAACGTGGCACTGCATGTAGGCTAAATAAGTCTGTCTCTGAAGAGCTTAATCTTAGCACCCTAGTGAGTAATTGTTTTCTTTTTCCTTTTCAAGCCTGGGTTCTCTCAAAGCTGGGCTCCCTCTCTACACTGAGAGTGAATATTTTAAGAATTCTTTCCTTGGCCTGGTTGATGTCAAATGTAGAGTTATTTTATGTTTGAATGAAGCTACCTAGTGTTTTCTGGTTTGGTAGCTGGCATCCTAATGAAGTCACACAAGACCCACTCTCAGTTTGCAGAAGAGCTGGAATTATGAAGGTCTGGATTTTCTTAGCTCTTTGTATGTGACTTTGTTTTATTGTCAAGCTTTTATGACCCCTGCAGTATTGTTTGTAGACATAGAGGGTTGTTTTTTCTCCCACTTTACTGTGAAAGCACAGAGCCTTTTAACTCATATTGCTGCAACACTAGCTTGACATTAAATGTGTTTGCTTCTAGTAAAGAAAGGCGGGAGAAGAGAGGAAAGAGAAAACAGCAGTTTGCATTTTGGGATATTTTCTGCTCGCTCTAATGTTACGTTAATTCCTCAAATATGGAAATCCAGAGATCCTATCTTAATAGGCAGCTTCATTTATGAAATCATTTAAGTGTGCAACAAATGTTGCTCTCAAACAAAGACTGAAGTTTTACAAACCTTAACCTTTGCTGGAATAGGTCATAAAAGAAAAAATGAAATTTACACTGGAAAATATGCAGTGAGTCTGTAGCTTGATGTGCACATGAAGGGTCTGTCCAGAATTCCCAGGCCTACAGTCATCTGGAAGTCTCAAACAAGCATGTACAGTTCTCCAATTTTGCCAGAGCAAACTCTCCAAGTAGGCAACAAAGACTATTTGAGGGGAGCTGGTTCTGAAAAATCACAAGACCTGTTCTCTTTTTGAATTTGACTCTAGCGGGAGGTACATTTATAATTTTTAATGCTTATTTGAGTTCATACCCCCTTCTCCCAGGAAAAATAAACAAGGTCCCCTAAACACGAAACTGAAATGCAGTGTCAACATCTGTATTTGACTTTGCTGAGGAGAAGTAGTACTGAGTGTTAGATTTAACATTACATCTGATTGCTTCAGAGGAGTCTGTGTGTGTATACGTTCTGCTATTTCTCAAGTGTGTATCTCAGGAATTTCTCAAGTGTGTATCTCACTCTGAATATGTTTTTCACTAAGTGACATACTTTAACAAAGATTTATATATAGGGCTACAGTGTTGTGAAAAATGTCTTTTTGGTTCTTACCTTTGTCAGATTAGTTTGCCAGATGCAAGGTGTAGCTAGTGAAGTTTTCAATTAGTTAACTAACCAATATACTGGTTGTTGTGGACTGACTGAATAGTGATTTTCAATTTCGTTAGATAAGAGTCATCTGAAAAACAGTCTTTTTATTTCTGAAACATGCTGAACTTTTCTATTTCAAAATAAATGAAAAGTTTCAGCTTTTAAAACGTTAAAATGAAGTAAAATAGTGACTTCTATATTTTCCTGTGTACATTATTTTTAAATTAAAAAAATGAAAAAGTTCTGAACCGAAGACAGTATCTTTTATTTTAGTTCGGAAAGTCACTTGGTCTTCTTGGAGAAGTCATGATTTTTTTCTATCCTTTTTAATTTTGGTAGAAAAATGTTTTACATTTTCTTCATTCTGGATCAACCTAAGAATTTTTCTGCTAGTATTCCAAGCTGCCCAGAACTGGCACTAAGTTAGCCACTATTAGGCTACCTTTAGTCCTCATTTAGCATTTGTAGTGATGAGACTGTTTTGAGAATCTGTCTCCAGGTTAATTGTGGCACTCATACTGCTAAATGAATTTGTTTTATATTTGCTTTACTCTGTGCACTAATTTAACTAGGAGATATCCAAGTGTAAAATTGGACCTTCAAAGTTTTGCCGGCACTGACTAGGAGTATAAAATTGTTATAAATGAGAATAACTCCAGGATTAACAATGCAAGCATGATTAATATGTTTGGCAGAATTTAGGGTGGTTAACCTACATATTAATGTGTGGGGAAAAAAATACATTTTACATGATGTCAGCAGCTTTGGAAGTTGAAGCTGCATTTCATGTGAGCAAAACATGACTGTCCTAGCCAGGAGGAATGGGTTATTGCATTTTTATAACTCTGAGTTGCTTTTCTAGTTGCTGTTGTGCATTTTGCACGTTCAGATGATTTCTTGAACTTTTCATAATTAGATTGGTAGGAGGAGAAGGGATCGTTATTGTGATGGCACTTCTTATTACCAACATTGCAATTAACAAGAGAGATTTTGTGCCTTTTAAGCTTCCTCATTAGTTGTTGGCGGGACGGACGAACATAGTACAACAAATCCTTCATCTCCGTTTCTGGCAATAAAGCCCAGGGTTGTTTCTTTACGTGTTTTGTCATCAAAAAAGCACATGCTTCTCCTCCCTAAATTATATACTGTCATCATTCCTTCCAGAAGAGGTGCACATGCAGTGTAAGTTAATGGAATGGCATCAATATAGAAACAATGCAGTAGGATTTAATGGAATCGTATTACAGCTAACCATACACTTATCATCCTAAACAGTTTTGTTTCTCTAAAACCTTTTTCTGCACTGATTGTAATAGAAATTTTATACAATAACAGGTTTTACAGTCAACTATTAGGGTCCACCTGCTAAGATTTGAGAAGGTACCAAGGCTCTAGCAAAATTATCTTTTGGAAACAGAAGTCATTAATGTCTTGGTAAAAGGATTTTCTCCTTCAGTGTGTGCAAGCACGTGTATTTATGGATATACATTTACTATGAATAAAATATAAAGTGAAACCCGAACTGTAAAAAACTAATTGCATCATTTAGAATATTGAAGGACTAAGACAAGAAGAAAAACCCACGAACATAAACACACCAACAATGTTTTAGCATCGTTTCAGCTGCAGCTTATAAATAACAAAAATGACTAAAATTTAGCAAAATGCCAGCTGGCTATTTACACTAAATAGAATTCAGAAATCTATGCATTTAACTCCTCCCCTGAAAATACCCTTTTCAGCCCATCAGCCCATGTAAGAGCTTCTACTGGGTAATCATACATAATCTTAATAATATTTCACCTTTCTTTTCTTCTCTGTTCAGTCCCATCTCATTACTTTCTCATTATGTGTTACTGAACATTTGTTTATAAGGTCATTTTAAGGAGGTGCAAATGTGAAAATGATCAGCTTTTGAGTAAGAACTATAAGATATCAGACTCTCTTGGCCCTGCAGTTCCAAGGAGCTCAGTGCAATTGCATTGCCATAACTGAGAGGAGAATTCAGTCCCCTAAACTTCTTCGCTCAAACACCAAGCAGTGATTCCCCAAAAGTAAAAGGCAATGATATCAACCAGTGATCTTTGGTCTTTTTCAATTTGGCAGGGTAGCTTTGTGCCAAAACTGGAGGATACAATTTTGGCATGTTTCCTATTAAAAAAATCATACCTCTCTGATTATTTGAAGAGTGGAAAAAAGGCATGCAACACTCAGGCCAGTTGTGTACTTGCAAATATCTCCATTTGACTTCTAGTTTTAAAATCGGGTTGAAAGGAGTAACTGTGGCTAAACAATCTGATGACTGTCTCAGTCTTTCAGCATCAAAACGCTGCTAAAAGATTTTACAGATGAAAAGAGAAAAATAGAATTATAGAATTCTGGCTACAGAAGTCTTGATGGACAAATCATAAAATTGGACTGTCCATTGCCTTCTATCCAGAAAGAAAAAATAGTGTTACTTCAGATATTTATTAAAGTCTTTATCAGGCTCTTCATTATGGCTGTTGCACAATTGATTCCAACAGCAGCCTGATAAACTTGGTTTCATTGGAGCAAAACCAATACTTTTTCCCTGAGAAAGTTAATTTAAAATGTTTTTTCTAATGTATTTTATTTTTCCCAGGCTTCCTGGTTTTTTGTTTATTTGTTTTCTTTTTTCTTTTTAAGTTCATGGTCTAGGTAGCATTTGCAGCATTTCATTACTGATTTTTATTCAGGAATATTTCAGATTTGTATCATTACTGTGGAATCCTTTCTCATACCATTCAGTTGCACTCCTATTTTCCTGTATCTTTTCCACAGCTGAAGTGAAACTTTCCTTCAAAGCCATCATTGTCTGTCTAAAAGCATTGAAAGAAATACCATATCTATGCAACAAGTTGCAATTAAACTATCATTTCTCAGCTAGGGCTATGCAGTAGATGAGGGAAAAGTCAAGGAATAAACCATAGGCAATGTATTTCATCACATTTTCATAAGAGGGAGCAGAAAGAGCATGGGCTAATCGACAGCAACAAGCAAAACCCTCTTCTTGTGTGTAAAATTTCAGCCAACTTGCATAATGCTTGTGCCGTAGATTTTTCCTCTATGAACTTAGGACTCAGGCACACAAGTTAGCCCTCGTGGAGGCTTCTTGCAGGCAATTGAAACAGGTGGTTGCAAAAAGCAGTTTGCATCAGGTTGCACCATGGAGGTGCCCAACTCCCGGTGTTTATGAACATAGCATGCGAAGTTCCAGATTGCCTCACTTTGGTGGCTAATGCTCATCTCTTGAGTTTGGACATAGGGGCTGAGATTCTATAAATGCATGAAACATGCCCTTTCCAAAGGATTTTATGCTGAAAAGACTCCTAAACACTGAAAGAAGCAGGGCATGAGTTTGGCAAAAATCCCTATTGTGAAGAAAGACCAGAGGTAAATTACACGTGGACAGGACAAAAGCATTAATGAGAATGGGAGAATGAGAGTTTTGGCCTTCATAACATTGTCTAAAGTCCTAACTATGCAATATCAGCCACTGTCATGTCAGAATGAATTAATAAAGAACACACATCCTCTTTTGGGGAATGTCTTCGGTCTTAGGTTGGTCATTTTAGTTTGTAACTTTCTAGCCTGATTCTATCCAACTTTTCAACCATCCTTGAACGAGATGATAGTTCAGGATGCGCTGTTGCTAATAGTAAGTTGATAGTTCTCTCAAATTCATTTCACCATGTATTCACACGTAGGACAGGATGTTTTATTTCACTGACACTCTAGCTCTGTTACTGTACTTTGGAAAAACAGATGGAAAATCAGCAAAGGAGAAAGACAAATTCTGTTTATGCATAATGAATTTATGGCAGATAGATCTACATCTGTCCTCTTTTCTTCTGAGCTTTGTGAAAATTAAGTGTTTGATATTAGCTTATTCAAGTCATTGGAAAGAAGTCTCTAATAGCAGTGCTGATGAGCATCACTGCAGAACTTAAAAATGTGTATGAGCAGTTCTCCAGCCTGCTTCTTGAGAGTTAGGGTAAGGAGAAAATAAAATCAGATGGGGTCTCAGATTCTGTAGTCAGTAATACTGTGACCATGAATCTTGAGGTGTTTCTGTCTGGATATGCATAAAACTCTGTGTCCTAAATAATCAAACTGTGATTTACAGTGATCCTGCCCATATTTCATTCTCAGAAGCTTTCAAAGCAGCATGAGCTTAAACAAAGATCGCACCACCTGATATATGCTTTTCCTTCATCGGTTCTAGCAGCTCTTTCAAAAATTGAGAAGTCTGTCCACTTTATTTGAGGCTAAACTGAAGACTAAATTCAAGTGACAGAATACAGGTAGAACATAAAAGCAGGACTGCTGCTCTTTTAACTCACTATGACCCTTTCTCCATGATTTCAGACAATATGAGTTCTGTTCAGAGACAACACAGGGGCAAGCTGCGCTCTCTTAATTCCTCACAGAGCCTTCACTTTTGTCTTTCTTATTTTGCTCTTGTCAATATTCTTGTGCCTTTGAAAGCTAATGGGGAGACTTTTGGACTTGAACATGTTTTGGATCAGAAATTATGTAGACAGAGGTTGTATACTATTGTAGAGAGGACTTCTGGTTGTGTACACATAGGCAATTGGAGCTTGGAAAAACAGATATAGCAATGGGCTGGTTTTAAGAGTTTATTGTGTTCATAAGTATTTTACTGGTGTAGTCTAGAGCAATTCCTTCTATCCAAGTGACTCTTTAAAGTTTTCAAGAGAGGACTGTTTTCTTCTTTTGATATAAGCGAGAGGTTATTCTACTTCAAAATAAAGGCCTCTGTGCACAGGAAAATTCTGCTAGATTTTTCCATGAACTGGTTATAAAACTCATTCCTTATTTAGATCTGTGTTGCCTTATTGCAGTAATTTGCTGAAGTTTTGCATAACTGTGACCATTTTTACTAACAAAATAGGGATGTCTTAGTCACACCAATCATTTTCTGGTAACATTTTGTTGCTCTGTTTCTTCCATTTTCTTGACCAGATAAACAATATTCAGAGTGTTTTTGAGTCACATCTGTCACGAAGAGACAGAAAGGACTTGGCCAATCACAATCTTCAGCACAATTCAAAGAAAAATATATCTGAATTCCTCTTTCCCCAATACTGAAAAAAATGCAAGTGGTGGGAAACATTGTCTTCATTCAGTGTTTAGAAATTGTTCTGAACCAAGGCTTTGGGCGTCTGGAAACTCTGACTGCACACACAGCATATCCACAAGACCACCCTGCTATTCCTGTATCATCTACTAACATATGAGCATACCTCAGATCCCCTGGACACACAGTGTGTTCTCAAACCAGATGTGCAGCACATGCAGAGAATGACAGATGCTACTTCTTACTGCAAACCACATGCAAGTAGGTGTCTATCTGGGAAATTCAGGACAAAAAAGTAGCACTCTTCTAGGCAATGGGAACTCTCTCTGACAGAATGGCAGAGAAATTATGAAATAATCCCTGAGAGAACAGAGAGGCCAACAATACAGCAGAAAAATACTACACTTAAAAACTGTTTAGCACCTCCGGGCAAGTGAGCTGTATAAGCTGTTCAGAGTGTTGCATTAGGTAAAGATCAAGAAGACTTAGGTTTCGTGACATATTAAGGACTCAGAAAAAAAAATCACTTCTATTTATGTCTAGTATTCTCCCCGCCATGCACTTTTACTTCTGTTTCATAATGAGGCAAAGAAGTCCATGAAGGTTTTCATTGTTAATACATGACAGTCTAAATCAACTGTGTCTTGTACCATATCTGTCTGGAACCTGTGCAAGTCCACAAAAGGGTTATAAAATATTTTGGAAAACGAGAGACAGTTGGCTGATTGGCTAGTGACTATTTTGACAGTTCGTATTAAACTGTATAAACACAGATCGTGATTTTCCCTGTCAGATTGGTACTGCCCTGTGGAAAGGGGAAGTAAATGATCAAGAAAACACTAGCATTGAATTTGAAAGAAATCTGAATATTAGGTGCACCTTCAGGGAACTGTAGCAAGAATCTAACAGCTTAAAACACCCTCTCAGGGATTTTCACTCACTTACAGAGAACTTGGCCTTTTCACACAGACAAATGATTTTTCCCCTCCTGATCTGAGAAGATCTGAAAACTCAAAAAAATTACAGTGAGTTGAGAATACTTCAGGTATAGATGAGGAGTCTTTAAAACCTTTATCGACAACATTTGAAACAAAGCTTACGATAAAGGGGAAACAGCTGGGGATGGCAACTGCTGAAAGTAGACAACTGAAATGGGACAGATAATTTGTGCTGCCTTATAAATATATTTGATTGTTCCCATCACATGAATGGACTATTGGCATAATTAAGCATCCCAGACTTCCAGTTTGTAAGAACATATTCTGTTACAGAAAGAACCAATTTCTTTCACAAGGGAATCATCATCAGAAAAATATTAAGGTTTCCTTCCTAGACCTGCCCTTTCTTTAGGCAGTGCAACAGTTTGGTGTTTCTTGTAGGAAGGGCAGGACTGCAGCAAAGATGTGCTGGGTGGTTGCGTCATCCCAGCATACAATATGCAGTTCCTCTCTGAAAGTGTTTCACCACACTGTAAAAACGAACAGAAAACATTCAGGGATTGGAAAGATCTTTTGCAATCTTTTTCATCCCACATCACCAGCATTTCCCCTCCACAGAAAAACTGTCATAGCTGATAATCATTGTTAATAGTAGCAGTAGTACTACTAATGAAAGATATCCATCTTCATAAAACTGAATAAATTACTATGATTCTGTAAACTTAATAGTTTTATCATTATATGTACTGTGCTTCTGGAAAGCACTTTCACCTTATCACCCTATTTTTTTCATTGTATGTCAAATAATAGACGTGGGAACCACCAAAGATGCCTCTTTGAATACTGTTCTGTATAAATTCTTCCTGTTTTTAATGGAGAGGAAGACGTTTGAGGCACTGTTGTGCACTCAGTCATTGCTTATGCACACAGTACAGAGAGTTTTTAGTTCTGTCTCTCTGTATAGAATTTACTTCCCAAATTAGACATATCCTATAGATCAGATTAATTGTTCTCAAACAGTCCTGTCTCTCAGTTGGCTAGAAAGGAAACCCAAGGGGATGAGATCAGACGTAACTATATACCTGCAATGTCTACATTTTCATGAGGTAGATGCCATTCTTATTTCCTGTTTGGTTGAATTAGAAGGCAGAATAAGCACTGTATACAAATGAAAATTATGATTCACTGACGAATTTTGCTTCATTTAAACTTGGTAGCCTTAATTGACTTAACCTTTAGAATGTCTTTCCTAAAGAATGGAAGACTGCATACCGATTGGTAGCACAGGTTAGGATGCTTTAAAGATAGCTGTGGAGTGAAAGTCAGTAAGGTATTGAAAACTATGGTTAAAGAAGAGTCTAACGATGCAGATACTAGACCTTTAGTTTATTTACTTGAAGATGTGTGAGTATTTGCTGGGACAAAGTAAAAACGGCGGAAAGGATTTGTTCCAAGGTAAAAAAAAGGCCCAAATATGTGATTATGGCAATTATATGTGTGAAATCTAATTTACATTCCTGCATAATTATAATGTATATATATAGGGAAAGGATTCGCATTTTAAGAACAACTATGTCACGAGCAATGAGAAAATATTGACAGGCAAAAATGTCAGTGCTTTTTTTAAAGCAGAATTACAATCTTATGGGATGATGGGAATTTAGCAGATGCACAGTGTTAGTGACTAGAACATTTGATACTGTGACATGAGCTCCTACTTGAAAGATTAATTCCAAATTGCTTCGATGAGAACACTTGTGCAGACTGATACTCTGTTAAAAGTCAAAAAAGTGAGAAAAAGGAATGGCAATATATCAAACTTCAAAGAAGTGCCTATGAAATACGGAAGTCCTTAATGTGAGGACTGGTCTGATCTGGGAAGAAACAAAGAATTAAAAAGTACGTTGGTCCCATCCTCCAGAGTAATTACTCTGGACTTGGAACATGAAGGAACTTGCCACTTTTCAGGATTATGATGTAAAAAAATTAGACTTAATTTTGACGTATCCCAAGTACGCAGGTACAAGTCTAAGAGTGACACATATGTAGCAGTAGTAAATATGTTTGTAAGTGCGTTTTACACAACAACGCTACTCATTGTCTGCTTTCTTAAAAGAAAGCACGGTGAAGAATTATGCAGAAAACCACTTTCACAGGGTGAGCATGAATCTGAAGAGTTGTCCTTGTTCCTAAACTTTCATTCCTCCATATAGGTAGACAGCCAGCTCTGCTTAGGATGGAGAAACTGAGGAAAAAAAAAAATAGCCCATTCCTAAAGCTGCATTCAGCCATAACCCAGAACTGAACTCCAGTTTCTCCTTTTACCGCACAGTAAGGCTTTCTTCCCATCTTGTCAACATTATCAATGTTTACTTTTCTACAGAAGTACTAAATTTAAAATTTTTGCGCTACAGCATTCAGTCTTCTTCAAAGGCTGGCAAAGCTTTATAACCACCCTTCTTTTTCATAGAAATAAATTACTTCAGCTGTGCAAGTTATTGACATTTATAAGAACAATCATGTTCAGTAGGCTTTATCTGAGGATTTCAGAGCAACCAAACAATGAACTGAACCTGGCTTTTATTCATATTTTTTAGTGGCTGTGTCAAATAAAGGACAGGGAAATTCAGTAATTTGGGCAAAGCTACACAATCAATATGGGAACCAGGAATATAATTCATTAATCTTGACTACAAGTTCACTGCTATATTCTCTCAGAAACACACTCTCCCTCAATTTTATACTCAGAAAGCCTGATTTAACTGTATGTTGGCTTGTTCTCCTCCACTTTACCTTTTGCTGTATTTCTTTGCTGCTGCTTTATTCTCTTATAACTTTGATGCATTGTGTGCCTCAAGAAATCCACAGAGAGAGGTGCACACTTGTCTCTGATGGTATATGACATTGCAGCCTCCCAAACTTCAGGCTGTTACAGAAAACATATATTTCTGCAAATGTAAACAAAGAGTTTTATGGCTATCATTTTGGTTTTCGACTTGTTCAGTGCTATCATCTTTGTTGACTGTGGGAATGTGCGTTTCTGTGACTATGAGTTATTTTCTCCAGATGGATGTAGATAAACTTCTTTAAAGTAACTTCTGTAACTGTTGACAGGTGTATGCTGCTACAAACCACGCTTACCTAGCAAAAGCCCTGGCAGCTGAGATCCTAAGTTAGAAATGCTTTGCATCCATGGGTTTCCACTAGTGGGTGTTTAATCATCCTTCTCTTTCTCTTGGCTTTATGTTCTGTGGTGATAAAAGCAGCAAAGCATTGAAACAAAGATATTTCAGCTTTCAGTCAGACTAAAGAGCTTCACAGCTGCTTACTTTATAGAAAGGGCAACCTTTGCACCTTTTTGAAAGAAGCCTCAGCTGCAGATTCTGTTTTCTTGGTTTTGTGGAAGGGAGCAAATCTACTCAAGACTGCAGTGCCTGATTCTGATTAATATGCTTGTATACTGCTATCTACTCTAAGGTACTCTAAGGCAGGATGATGTGAGAAAGCATTAGTATAAATATGGCGTAAATCCAGTGGTATTATGTCAGTATATTGATGCATGTGAGAACAAACTCAGACCCTTGGGTCTTTCAGTTATAACAGAAAAGTGAAGGGAGTGTCAAGATGTGATTCACTGGAGAACCCACTGGAAGAACTTCAGTGGATCAGGCAGAGATTCAACTAGCTCTGTACTGAGTTGCAAATACTTTCTAAGCCCACAGATGCCTGACCTTTTTAGCAGAGAAGGGCCATTCTGGGAAAAGTCTATAGTCAACCTAAATTATACATTTGAGTACAAGGGCATGGGTTTGGAGACTCCTGCAGTTTAGAGCATGCACAGGAATACCTTTTCTTTTTTCTGGTAGATCCTATAACTGTCTTTAATACTCCTTAGAAAACTCCATGCCTTGGTCCTTAGTGGTGTTTAAAGAGTCTGATAACTAGCTGCCATTTTTCAGAAAGGTACCATAAAGACTGTGATAGGCAGAGAAGCAAATCTGCCCTCTAATAAAAATTGAATGCAACTGTTGTCTATCTATTCTAAATTATTTTTTTTCCTGCAAGAAAAAGAAACCCTCTGAATGTTCTTGTTCTCTGTAGAAGCCACCAATGTGTTGATGAAGTTTGTTTTCTGCTAATGTACTTGAAGTTGTTTTATGGTGGGTGTGTGGTGCGATGTGAACAGAGTATGTTCTGTAGCACACAGTAAAGTCCAAAACTTGCAAAACTGCTCAAAAACTTTGATCTTTACTTGTTAGGCTATAGATCCAAGCCCCTTCTCTCCTTCCTCAGAAATCTCACATTCCACACATATCTCAGATAGATAGTCTGCAGGAGGGCCTAACAGTGTCATTCAAACAGTGTTCAGCTGGCTGAGTAGCGCTACAATTTGTGCTCTGTTTGCCTGTCCCTAAAGAATAGCCTAGTTCATTCCAATCGCCACCACATCAAGCATACAATATCATCTCTGTGTCTCTGGCTTTTATTGCTATTGTTACCTTACAGTAGAGTTAACTTGGATGCAGATTTTTATGAGTAGACTTCTTACACCATCAGCTAATAGTTTGGACATTAATATTAATACTAATGCAAAGGAGATCTACTGGTGAGAAAAACTGTAACTGAGGAAAAGAAATTAGAGTTTAGATTGACAACAAAGGTATTTGATGAGAATAAAAGTGAAGTGTGCACTGTGTTGAGTGGCAAGAACGATAGTGGAATAGGATGTCCTGGAAATGCCAATTGCAGCTCTGCGCAGTGACAGTCAATGGGGACAAGCAGAGCTTCATTTAAAAGATATCTTCTGGCAAAGACAAATGGATCTGATTTATTTATTTAAAACATGACTCTCTAGGATGGCCTTAGGAGATACATACCTCATTTCCCAGTGGACCCTGAGTAGGATGTGGGAGGGGAGTTGATGAACGTTTGTGTTTCATGGAAATTCAGGTTATATCCTTCAGAAGGAAAACACGTTGCTGCAGAAATTTCAGAATTTATATGTGGGTTCTTTTCAAAAAAGCAAGTCAGTGTTACCAAACTATCTGGTTTGAGAATACAGAGATCCCTTGGAACAACACAAACTTTTCCATAGACTGCTTTGCTGGAGAAGCTGAGTTCCATCGCACAGGGAACACTTGAGACAGTGGAGGTGAAGCGCTGCCCTCATAGATAACGAATTCTGCAGCATCTCCTCTCAGGCTATCTATATCAGACTGTCCAATTAGATCCAGCTGCACAGAGATTTCAACACATGCCCTCAGGCAAGTAGATTAGCACCACATCATCATTTTACTCAGGCAGCAGCCATGACTGAAGTGGTTTTAGCTATGAGTGAACCAGTTTCTGTCCTGTAGATCCCCTGAGGCTAAAATGATCCACAGAGATTTTAGTTGCACTGGCTTCAGTTTTTCTCAGAAAAATTCACTGTTGAATTTCTGCATGGGCAAGGAACAACAAGCTATTTTTGTCACCACAGTGACATCCAGTGCAGTACAGTTCAGGCTAGCTGTTAAGAAATGGGGAAGATGGTGGTCATGTTGCTGTTCCCAAGACTGTTTCTGCATTTGACACAAAACTGGTTAAAACACAGCAGTAGCGATCCTGGGGTGGAGCCCTGTTATGTACAGAAGCCTAATCTGTTTTACATTTGCTCCAGGTAATGAATGCTTCATTTTCGTGCCACTTTTAGTGCTACTTTTGAACTACGTACTGATGTGTTCAATTCTGTAAAATACATACTTGAAGACTTGGGCAGGTATAGAAATTTCAGGAACCTGAGGACATTCCAGGTTTAGACACAGGACAGGAATCATCTCAACTAATTGTGCCCATCTGGAAGACAACCATTAGCTAAGGTAGTCATCTATCCTTTTGTAGCCAAAGGAGAGAGAGTTTGGCACTCCAGAACTCAAGTTCATCCCTTTCTAAGATAGTCATGGGATGACTTGCTCCCTAGGAGTACCTGTTTGTTTGTCTAAATGATTACAAGAGCCAAAATAATTAGCTCATAAAGGATACTATTATGTGGCTAGAGTTTGATGTAATGAAGGTCGTCCATAAATTCTATTGAAATCTGCCTCTGGACACCTGGAGTTGTTTCCAAAGGTGGTCCTGAGTTCACATACTAAGACAATGAGCTATTTTTTCCTGATGCACATGGAGTAGTTACATTGCTAAAGCCAATTTTGAACTGTTACAGACATTTGCAGCCATTTTGTGTTCTGCTCAATAGAAAGCTCACAGAACATTCTGTTACTCTGTTTTTAATCTTCTCTGCTGCCCTCTAAACTTGGAAGTAAAAGCTAGCATTGAAGCCGTGCGCTTTTGTCTCAGTGAAGAGCAGACTCTGCCCTTCCCTAAAACACAGGAGATGAGTTCAGTTCCATCTGTACTTCAGCATGGCTTTTAAGGGTTGATTACTGCTTCTGTATGCAAGCATGGTAAAAATAGTGGGAAGGAACAAGAGCAAGAAAGACAAATTAGGCAAGGTGGAGAATGAAGCTCTGAATCTCAGGTTGAGTGTTCATTCTCCTGTGTACCACAGATGACACCTGTTCAGTGGTCTGAATCCACTGTCTCTCACACTCAGAAATCAGAAACACAACTAAAATTTCAGCAACAAAATGTCCATCTTCTACTGACTCCCTGTGTTATTTGTTTTCCCTGCGTGTTAAACAAGAATAAAGAAACCCCACCTTAGGTTATGTGTTTCACTGAGAATATAGTTTGGTAATTACAGAGTGTAAACAATTGCACAAGCTAATGATTGAATGATCGGCATGGCAGTTGAAAAAAAGGGTGCAGGTATACAAGCTACGATAATTAAGCTCTAAGATAAAATGCTAAGGCTTTGTAATAAATTGCATCCTTGTGTATGTCGTAGTTTAACCTGGCAGCTGGCAGCGAAGCACCAGACAGCCACTCACCTCTTCCCTTCATCTCCAGTGGGATGAGGAGGAGCAATGGACAAAAGAGAAAACTCATGGGCAGTATATATAGATATACAGATATAGGCGATTTAATAAGACAACAAAGGAAATACTAATACTAATGCTAATAATACTAATGATACTAATGATAATAATGAATATGCAAAACAAACTATATACAATACAGTTTCTCTCACCACACAATGGTGATGACCAATCCACAGCCAGTCCCCGAGCAGAGATCACGGACCCCCTGTATTTCACAAATTTCACAAAATTCCCAAAAAAGGCCGAACTTCTGGAAAAGTTCAAACTCCCAGACAAGAGAGGACTCATTTGAACTCACAGAAACAAGAAACAAAGATAGCCTCCTGCCTACCTGCCAGTCCCCATTCATAAACTGAGCATGATGTCTGTGGTATGGAATATTTCCATTGACCAGCTTGGCTCTCTGTCTGGCAATGCTCCGTCCCAGCTCCTGCACACCTGCTCATTAGCGGAGTATGAGCAGCTGGAAAAAGTCTTTGATTTCATAGCAACAACTGAAAACATCAGTGTTATCAACATTCTTCTTCTACTAATTCCACAACACAGTAGCTACTGGGAGGGAAATTAACTCTATTCCAGCCAAAACCGGGACAGTGTAGTAAGTACAGGAAAGGATGTATAACATACACGGAGTTCACAGATTGAAACATTTGAGCTATAGTGCATACAAGCACAGAGTGAAAAGTCTCCACTGAAAAATGAAATGAGGAAGAAGATACTAGGATAAAAAAATAGGGTAGAGTGGCAGTGGTGAATACTAACTGGTTTTGTCACAGTCACTCAGAAATGTCTGTTCATCTGGGTTTCTTTGAGACATTTTCAAAAAATTTCAAAAAATACCTGAAGTATTGCAGATAGCTGTTCCATGAAAATACATTATTTCTTGTGTAATAAAAGCTGTCTGAATTGTTTTGGTCAGTATTCCTCTCTGTAAGTATGGCTCAGCAAATATTAGTCCAGTTTAAATCTGCATAGTTGTCCTGGAAACGGGAAACCAAATGGTGTTCTTTCTAAGTCCTAATTACCACAAAAGATTATTTTATAAAAGATATCGAAATTAATCAACTGATAATTCTGCTGGGATGTGGCAACCAGCAAATGGCAGAACAGCATTTTTTTTCTACAGTCTTGAATCAGAAGAACATTTTGTAACTGTCAAAGTCAACAAATGTTTAATCAGATTAATTCAGAGTGCACATCCACTGAGCAATAAGATGTTACACTTCCCAAGTTTTGTGTCTAGTTTTACTAACTTTGGGGTTTTATGGCTGTAACCACTCTGAGAAGCATCCCTAGATAGTTTCCACTACAGTTTAACTTGACCTTTACTTAAAAACACATTTCTGTTATGTGACAGACAGTTATGGTCCTTGGGGTGGACATTGAGGGAATGTCTGTTTGTCTGTTTTTAATGAGAGGATCTGAGGAGCTATTAAGAAACTCAGACACAAAACCGAATGCTAGTCAAAGCAGAACTTTTCCCAAAGTTATTCATAGTTAATCATTGGATATTAGCATATGTTTTTCTGGAATAGTATGTGGATACGTTCTTATTATCAATGAGGTTATGGATAATGTGCACATCCTACAATAATAAGTTAATGTTGGTGCCCCACCTCTCACTCTTGGGCTCTCTTGGTACCCATCTTTGGCCTAAATTGTTCTGCTGAAAAGCCATACTGTTTTTTTAAAAGGGGAAAAAAAAAACCCAAACAGGCCATTGTTAGCCATATCTTTGTGAAGAGCTAATTTAAATTATTCCATTCAAGTTAGTCCTTCCAGGTTGGTACTGTTCTCACTGTAGGAGGTGTTGAAGTTTCAGTAGGACACATCTGTCTGCAGATATGTGCCTGTAGCACCCCATGGTTCCAGTACTTGTGTAGGACTGTGCAGATAAATATAACGCATCAGTCATCTTACTAAAACAATGGGCTTCCTTTCACCTATTCTGAAACTCTTCTGATATATCACCTAGTTCTCTTTTTTTTTTTCTTGTCCTGATGCTACCTGTTTCCAAACCAGAGCTTTGTGCATTTATTCAGTGGTTCTTTTTCACATTTGAACCAGTGATAATCAACATTTTCTTTCTCCACATTTCTTCTTACTTGATTACAGAGCCTTCCAAGGCATTGGTATACTTCACCAAAGATGGAATAGTTCTTTTTATTTCAAGTTTCCAGCTTACTATTCTGTGCTCTAGCTTCCATTCTTTATTCTGATTTATTTCTGTTTGCCACTATTCCTTTTTGTTGCCTCCTGTCTGACTGAAGAATGGACTTTGTTAACTGTGGAGATGGTCTTTTTGCAAGATGGATTTTAAAAGTATTTCTTTGATTGTAATAGTCACCAAAATGATTCTAAAAAATGTGTCCTTATTTCTCTGCACCAGCAAATGCATAGGCTATCATAGTTTTTTCCTGTAAGGTTGACTATGGGCTGATGCTCTGTTATCAAGGATAACTTTATTGGCCCACTGAGCTTGAGACGTTTAGCACCCTGTAAGGTGGAATACAAAAATCTGTTAGCAGGTGAAGACTGCTTTCTACAGAAGAGATAGGATTGGCCCTTTTCAAAAGAATATGGCACTCAGAAGGAAATAATTCTGTATTGAATTTGTGCTCTGAGTATGTGACACTTGGGAATAATGCAAGCCTCTCTCAGATTAGCTAGTAATGAAAAATAGTTGTACTCAGAGTTCATATGGATCATTTCCTTTATAAACGCGTCTTGCTGCTTCCTGTGTTTCCACTTGTATACTACTTGTTTTCCCTATGAATGTATTTTCTGTGTATTAGGTGTTAGGTGAAAGCATTGTCAGTGTTTTTCTCCAGTAGATCCATAGAGAAGTGCCACCATATTGAAACAGCAAACCCTGAAACTAGCATGTTATGTGAACAAATTGTGAGCTAGTGACTTTTCCAGTAGCTCAGGCACATTGCACACTTTCAGATAGTATAATTTACACTGAGAAAGATGCAAGGCTTTTGTACAAGAGGTCTGTCACATATGCTAGAAATGAGATCAAAGTTTTGATGAGAGTCACGTGAGGAAACAGCTTTTGGAGGGATATTTCACTTTTTTAGTACCTGAATAGAAAACAAAACAAATATCAGAGGAAAGGAAGGGGTTCTTTTTTCTGCTAGGGTTGTTATATTAGTAGGAATGTTCTAAAAATATTCAGGAGTTAAAGTGACTCTTTCTATTCTTGTGCAAAGAAGAAAAACATAAGTAAAAGGCTAACACACGTACTGTATTTCACGCCTTCTGATGCGGAGAGACCAGAAACACGACAGTATCTGCCAGTCTGTGCTATATACCAGCTCAAACTGTTTCAAGGCTATCTATCTCTTAAAAATACTTATTCAAAGAAACAGTTAGATTTTGACTGTAGAGATTAGAAATGGAAGAAAGAAAAAGATACTAATAATTTGCAGTGTACCTGAATCACAAACAGCTTATTTTCCCCTCTTCCCATCTTTAACGACATTCCACACTAGCAGATAGAGTTGCCAGACAATCTGAATGTCTCAACTAGTTTGCTTGTGAAGTAAGATTGGGTGGGAGTAGAAGGAAAAGGAGTATAAGTGATGTAGCTGATTTCTATTCAATCTTTTAACTGTGTAGGAGCCTATAACCTTCTAATGTTTTTCGCTGCCAAACCTCTGGTCCTGTTTGTGAGCACCAGAAAAATGGGATCATCTCTGGACCCTCTTTTGCAAGAATTATGTCTTTTCTTTAGTAAGCTTGTCTATTCTCTGGTCAAGAGTTGACCAAGAACAAGGAAAAAGAAACTGTTTGGAGCAGCCGCAAAAAGCTTTACAGCAGTAATAACTATGCAACATATTCTTTAAGGTTATCTAGTGGCAGCTTTTATATTTACACATATTCAGTCATAAAATTATCTCAATCTTTTTAGTTCTACTTGTCATGATTTCTTTTGCTAGTTTTCTTATGACCTCACAGCTTTGATATTTTATGTAGATGTAATCTGCAACGTTTAGTCTTATTTAAACTTCACTGGAGTTTGACAGGCAGAGTTTACTATCCACAACTTCGATTTGATCCGTAAGTACAAGAGAAGTCATTATTCAGTTTGAGGAAGTAGCTGAAGACTGTTCATTTTCAGTGTGCATGTTTCAGAGTTCAGACAATTTCATATTTTTCTTGGGCACGAAACCTGTATCACTAGGAGGACTCTGATCCCAGATAACCTAAGGAGTGGTCAGATCCCTTATTGATTACCCTATCTCAAACTGAGACATCTTCAGAAGCTTCCTTAACTGGTGTCAGTGAAAATTATTAAGATAAGCTTCTGTGTTCTTACCAGTTACTTCCTACCTGTTTTCCGAATGTCTTTTTGTTTTGATTTATGTCAGTGTTTACAAAGATCATTTCCCTCTTAGTAAAGTACAGTATATTGTATGAGTAACACTGTTTTGAGGGATTGACTCATGCTTCTTCAAGCCAGTTTTCACCTTGCTTTTGCTCTGTTGTTGGAAATATTTTTGTGCTTTGCAAGCATGTAAATAAAATGGGCATAGTTGAACATTTACACCCAAGTATGTACTCATATGAAGAGATATGCTTCATTCCTCAGTGCTTTGTGACATGAGGCAGCTTGAATTAACAAAGAATTGGCTAGTTTAAGGATCCTTCAGACTCCATGATAAAGAGATGGGGTAATTGAGAACTGACAATTATAACCAAAAGTCTGACCAGAGTCCTACTGTACTAGTCTGGCTTTTCTGGGTTTGGTCTTGGAATTAAAATAATTATTCTATCTACTTGTGTAAAGGAGGGAGTAAATGGGGTAGAGAAAACACAATATGAAGATAGATGATTCAGGCAAATAGGAACAGTATTTTAAAGTATCGTTTTAGAAATAACTTTAACTAGTAAGCCTGGTCATTGTGGTTTAGGCTAAAAAATTTGGAGATTTATCTGTATCTTTACCTGAAGCTGGATATCACTAAGGTATTTCAACTGCTGATACTCAGATGGGATCAGCAGGTCTGAGAAACAGTGACAATATTTCTCTACTGTACAGTGTGTCTTCACTGAGTCAGTGTAGAGAACTTACTGACTTTACAATTATGTATTCCATGTTTAGTTTTTCCATGAATTTAAAAAGGCTGTTGATTTCTACATAGAGTATACCAGGATGTTCTTACAGAAACATTATTTTGAAAAAAAAAAATAATCAGCTTTTATATCCGAATTAAATAACTTACTAATTCACATTTATACTTCAAACAACATTGTTATTGTTCATGCTGTGTTGTCTCTGGTTCCTGACTAGATGATATTATAAAATCCTTGTGTCAAGTCCTGTGTGATTTCTAAGTGCATGGTTTCATAATTTGCATCAGAAAAATTATTGGAGATTTTAATTTGGGTGGAGGATTTCAGGTTTTCAACAGAAAAATTGTTACTTACAGCCATTTGATAAAATAGAATTTAATTTTTACATGTGAATTAAAGAAAATTTCCTCTTATTTCTCTCAGACTTATTTGTATGTTGGTGACTGAAAGTCACGCATTTTCACACTGTGTGATTTTGTTTTCATGTTCATACATTTGGGAGTTGTAATAGTATTTTAGAATCCTAAAAAAAGTTTTGTAGAAGACTTGCTGAAGCCTCCTCAAGGCAAAAGCAACCACTTGTGACAGAGATATGTCTAATCTGCTTTTACACACCTCTAAGGATGGAAGTCTATTAACCTGTCTAAGGCAATTTATTCCAGTTTTGGCTATTCTTCCAGTATTAATCTGTCAGATACTACAACATACACATGAAGATGACAATACTTTGAAGTAATGTTTTAAAGCTGTCCATGCAGCTGGCACACTGCAGACAATAGAGATACACACTTACTATACCACAAATGTGATCTAGCAGAGGCTGTGAAGGGAGTTATTTTCTGCATTTTAGTCAGTCGGGTGATTCGTGCTGCAATTAACCAGCAATGACTGATGACTTAAGCATACTTGTTACGAAAAATCAAGCCATGGTCTTCTCAGTCAAGCTGAATTGGTTGGGAATTTGGTTCCTGCTTCACCTTTCGAGAAGTCTTGAACTAAAGCTTATTCATGTCATATCAGCTTCTGAATACAGTCATGATGGCCTGTGGCTTTAGGTAGGTGTGTATAGCAGTCAAGTCTATATTCTGTATTATGCATTCCAGTTACCATTTAACTTTTAATGAAGTGAGCATATACCAATAAGGCACAAGCGGTTATGTGGAGTTCATTTAGAGACATGGGTCTCACATCTCTGACAAATATTGTGACTATACAGATAGGAAGTAGGTACAGAATAGTGGGTAGGAAGCTTAAGTTTAATCCTCACAGGTGTGATGCTTACCAATTTTCCTTCTTTTGAGACCTGCTTTTCCTTGTCTTGCAGTGAGTCTTGGAACACACTTCAACAGAAGAGCATTCTGTTTTTCATAAAGAAAATGGCAAGGTGGAGTATATTGAGGGCTTTTTTCCCACTTTGTTTCAGAGACACTCTGGTAGTGTTAGTGCCTCAAAACAATCACATGAATGTAGAGTCTATCTTTTCAAGCACTGTAAGCTGAGTTCCCTCTTGAGATGCCAGTGAATTCAACTGGGCTGACTGGACATTTTCCCCATGCTTCAGGAATGTCCTGGGTTCAGCCAGGGTTAATTTTTCCTCAGAAGTCAGGAGGGAACACAGCCAGGTGGGCTGACCCAAACTGACCAAACAGAGCAGGGTATTCCACACCATGTGCCGTCATGCTGGGCTCTGGCTGGGGGGAGCTGGGTGCAGGAAGGAGTTGTGGCTTGGGAGCGCCTGGCGGCCTGCGGGCAGTGAGAGTTGCTCTCTGCGTTCTGCTGTTTTGTTTTGTGTATTCTCCTTGTCTGTATCGTTGTTGTTATTGTTCCCTTTGTTTGCTGTTCTGTTAAACTGCCCTTAACCCGACCCACCAGTTTTTGCCTGTTTCTTTCTATTCTCCTCTGCACCCCAGCCGGGGGAGGGGCGGCAGAGCAGCCGCGTGGCCCTTTTGTTGCCGGCCACAGCCAAACTATAACAAGGAACCTTCAGGTGATGATAACTTTTTGTAAAGGAAGTGATTTACATCAGGCTAAATAAATAAGACTGGAAACTAGAAAGACCAAAGGCCTGGTCTGGAAGGTGTTTAAAATGATGTAATATGTTGTAAGCTCCATTTCCTTTCTGCAGTCTAAATACGTTTTGATTACTTCATCAAATATTTGCATTTCAGCACCTAGATATACAGAGATACTTGGTTGTGTTTTTTCCTGAACCTAAATTAGTCAAGTATGTTTCAAAGTCCTAGTTAATGAAAATAAATAACTAAATTAAAATAATAAAAAATATGATCATAGGATAGATACACACCTTTGCAGGCTTTCAAATCTCTGAAGTCTAAGCTTGTACAGTTACAGAAAAACACTCTACTATACAGATGATGTGTTATTATGATTCTTGGTGAAAACAGAAGGAAGACATTCATTCCTATTCTACAAGATCATCTGAAAGCAACAGATTTCACTGCAGAAAAGAATACATTAAAAGGAATGAGTATTTAGTTGATTATGCAGATATTTAAAGTAATTACATAACACATAAGAATTATTATTTTTGCTAGAGGCTCAGTGTGTTTATTCAAAATTTTTCTACATCTCTGATGTAACATCATCTTCCCTAATTAGCAGAGAACATATTTACTTGTCATGTTTTATGCAATTAGAAATTAAGCTGTATTAGTAATATGATGCACCTTATTACAGCCAGACTGTGCCCATGTGTATCCCAGCCAAGCAGAGGAGCATAAGGAACCTGTCTTACCCCTTTCTCAGCCCATGTACTTCTTAGATGCTGACAAACTGGAGTCTATGCACTACTTGTCCACAAGAAGTGGACAGCACTGGAAGAAATTTAATTGTGCCTTTAGATTGTGGTGTCTGCACTGAGAAGGAAGTCAAAATACAGAGAGAATGTCTGGTTGCTTGTGTCTGTTTTTTGTAATAAGGGTAAATGACACATCGAAGAAGCATTGTAAGTCTTGATGAAGATATACGAGTTGTCAGTATCACTAAGTAAAAAGAAGTAAAAATCAACAGCTATTTGGGGAAGAAGATAGGGGAATTTTGTAATTTGTTCTGCAACCTAAGTGAAATTCTGTTTGAAAGCAATTTAAAATTTTAAATCATTGTCTTAAATGTGAGTGAAGTTCCAGGTGATTTATTTACCCTGACTGTCTCCAACAGCTTGAATATATGTGGAGTTTTCACTCTGTTTCATGTGACACCTGCTGCAGATGAGAAGACTGAAGAACAGCAGGGACTTCTTCCATGGTTACATGAAGGTCAGGGGTGGTTGCTGTACCTTCAGTAATCCAGAATGAAAAGAGTTTGGGTACTTTTGTGTACCATAAGTGCTCTGTTATTCACTGAGCAGAATGGCCTTCATAACTGAAACAGATAAACTCTGAGCTGACTGAGAGCTTGTATTTCGTTTTAAATCTGTATTGCTGAAGAAAGGCACAAGACTATTGAATAGACTTAAGACTATAAAATTAAATTTCTTCTAAGTGCGTGAGAGGCCTTGCTTGTTTACATGAAGAGAATTAAGAACACTTGTTTTGTGGCAGCATGAGGAATGATAGTTGGGAGAACAGTCAAGGCTTGATGGTGTACAATTTGTTTATTAAGTCCTCTGTAATAAGAGAACAAGAACATTTCTGAATTTGCGTTAGGACTTGATAGCAACAGAGTTACCCATGGAGACACAACTTCCACCTTGTGTTATAATAATGACATTCACAACATTCAAAGGTACAGCCATACTGCTTCTCAAATAGCATTAGTGAAAACTAACACCATGTCTAGAGATTTGTTTGTTTGGTTTTATTCTGTAAGATCAGCCATACCTGGTCAAATCAGAGGTCTGGCTAACACAATGTCCTGTGACAGTGGTCCACAATAGATGGTCATGGGAATTTATAAGAGCAGTGGAAGTGTATGCAATGTGTATGACATACCCTATCCTACAATCATAGCACGTCATGGTTAGGACTGTGTGTATTTTGGTGCTTGTGTGTGTCTTCCAAGCCATCCATGGTTAATGCAAGACAACACAATACTGTTATGCAGATTTTCAGACTTGAATGGGACTTCATTGTTATGGTGCTCCCTTAGCCCTAGATATCTCTATGTGTAGGAGATCCTCCTGTTTTCCATTACTGGAGAAGAGCTTTCCTGTCTTCAGTACAAACCCTCAAGTTAACTGATGCCAGAAGCAACTCCAATCTTTCTAAGGCAGAAGATTGGAATACGATGCTGACAAGACAAAAATGAGAACACCAAAGGGTGGAAAGAAGGAAACTGAGAAGCCTAAGCAGCACAGGGCTGTTTATAAGAGAGTTTTGTTTGTATGCAGGGAGTGATCATGTCATCAAGTTGTAAGATTTCTGTGCAGGGCCATTCGCGCAAAGACTAGAATGGTGAGTGCTCTAAATTACAAATAAGAATTTATTCTACTAGGTCTCCAGTACTTTGGGTAAATGCACTTCAAAGAGAGAGCTCTTTAAAGATATTATGTTTGTAATTACAGTAAGGAATTTGTTTCAAGTTATGGGGTCATCTTTTTCAATATAGTGTCACTTGCAAAATTTATGAACAACTTGATTGCTTGTTGCTCATATGTTTTTGATTTTTACTGCTAAAAGACAAATTAGCCTCTACCAAGCCAAAACTGTCTGAATATTTGGATTAATTTGGTGCTCCATCTTGTCTGAAATAATGGTATTTAGCAATTCCACCAGCTGGCCAGCAAGATTGGAATGAATATGCATTTTGCAATACATTGCAAATAGCAGTATAATCAGGAATACTAACTGAGAATAACACGATTGGTTAACTTTATTTTCATTTTCAAAATTCACTGAATAATTAAAGCAGCATTTTAAAAAACATTTGCTAAAATGTGTTTTCATGAGAAGTGAGATAAAATGTAAAATCTAGAACTTACTGTCTGATATAGTAACTGTGACTAAAATAATCTAGGGATCTGCATAGGTGACAGGATAGATCTATTTAAATGAATGGGTCATTTTCTATCGCTTTAAGTGGACAGTAGGTTTGGCCCAAGAAAGCAATATTTTTGTATGATAATCAAGAAATACGTTATTACTCACAAAAGCACATCTGACCTAATACAGCCTACAAATCCATCAAACAAGCAAGATCCCATATGTACGTACATACATAAACACACACATGCATGTGTTGCACCTTGCTGAGCTTCTGATGGCCTACAGCCACAGTAAGCCCAACCCATTCCAGTTCTGATGGTCATTTGACCAAAGCCTCGCAGCTGAGAAATCTCCACTGCCAAAAGCAGGCAGATGAGCATCAGTGGTGACAGCTGCAGCCTCAGCTGTGACAGCAGGGAAGGGAGTGATTTCTGGATGAACAAGTACCGAGGTCCTTAGGGATTTAGGCTGTGGCTCAGCAAAACATATGCATATTTTGAGGAATTAAAGAACTCTTCCGTCTTTTAACACCATTAAACATATGCTTAGATACTTGGATGGAGAAAGGACTTTAAGAAAGATCTAACACATGTAGCAGAAGATGGTACACTACTGCTCTGAAATTGGGTTCAGTTTACTTAACTTGTGTGACTTCATTAGAGTGAAATCACTGTTGGCATAAAGTTTGGTTATGGTTCAGGGCATAGCCAGTGCCTTGCCGTAGCCTAGGACTGTAGAAATGAGACCATCCTGTGAGGGCAGAGAGGAAAGAAAGTAGCTGTATAAAATCTGCCTTTGTCATCAGTTTGCCCTCATGATCAGAGGATTGTGCCCTACCCTCTTCATTTAGTATTACAGATGTAGCCAACAGAATTTTTCAGTGCTCTAAAGACAGATTTTTTTTTTTTGTCTCAGATTACCTAATGTTGACTTTTGTAGTTACCACAGCAATGGATATAAGGCGACAAACTAGATATTGGCTACTTTAGAGAACTCAGGCTATGACTGTATTGCTATGTAAGAGTTGACTACCGAGATGATACTAACTGCCTCATTCAGTTGGCTTTAAGCTAGTTCCCTTCAGAGAAGATGTGCAGAAATAGCAGAGAAACCCAAAACAGTATCAGAGAGCGAGCTCACAGTTAAGCAACCAAGAGATTACAGCTTGCACCTGGTCTATGGCCCTATTTTATTTAGTGGTATAGAAATTTTCTGAGAATAGCAGTACTTAGCCTGAGTCTGAATGATTTGGAATATTGGCTTGTAAGCCTTGCCACCAGAAGTGCGGAGGATGCATGGATGACCAAACAGAAAAAGGCTGCTTTCTGACCATATTTTTTTTCCAGCGGAAATTCATTGAAATAAAGGTATTTCATTGAAATAAAGCTGTTTTCTGGGAACTTTTTAAAATAACAACAATTTTTTTTTTAGAATGTTTTCAGCTAATCTAATTTGTTTGGTGACACTTACTGAGGTTGTTCAGCAGCATGTGAAGTTACATGATACATTTGTTAAGATATTGGACCACACCAACCCCTGGCGTGTTCTGTAAATAGATCTCACAGCTGTATTCTATGCAGAGTCTTTTTTCCAGTCCATGCGTAATTGATCAGTGTCATTTTGTTCAATCTTAACTAGGGAAAAAATACAATTTACAGGTGAAATCTTACTTCTAGGTTCAGGCTGGTTTTTGCCTTTCCTCAATTGTGAGCTGGCAGGTGTTTCTGAGAAGATGCAGGCTCTGTGCATTCATAAATAATTTGTGGTAGTTTTGCACCTTTTCTTTCTAGTTACAGTCCCTGTATGGAATGACCTTTTTAAGCCTTGATAGGGAATATAACCAGGAAAATAATTTTTAAAAAATTCTAGAAAATAATATTGAAGCTTTCTCTATTTATCAGTCTTAAAGGAAACAAACCAACACAAATTTACTGCACTTCCAAAAAATTAAAATGTAAGGATTTTTTCCTTTTGTTCTGCCTTGAAAGATAGAAATAGGCAGAGTGAAATTCAAGCCTGAGCATTCAGAGTCAAAAGGACCTACATGAAGTTGAGCTTCCAGCACTGATTGTTTTGGCAGTCCCTGAAACACAGAAAGAATGATGACATGCAGGGAAAAAAAGGAAAAGTATTAATCAGAATAAATGTAAACTCACAACATTTAATTGACCACATGGGTTTAGTCCTAGTTTTGTGCTTGCTATTAGTTTGAACATGTCTGATTTTTTCAAGTTTCCCTTCACCTGTAAAACAAGAATCTCTCATGTATCTCATGTAAATATATTTAAAGGTCTTCTTTTGGTGAGCTGGAAATCAGGAAGAAGTTATGGACAATAGTTTGGAGGTTCTCCTGACTGATGTAGAGGACTGTTAGGTGTGATTTTTCTGCAAGTGAGATTCTGTAGAACTGCTGTTGTCCTTTGAACTTTACCCTATTTTTTGGTCTGTGAAAGAGAGAAAATTATTTTCCACAAAATAGAAGTGTTGAACTGTATACTGCCATGATGAGTGCTTAGCTAGTCACGTATATCTGTTTTCTGCCTAAAGAGGCACTCAAAACGTACTGGAGACATGGTACAGAATAGAGAATATACTTGTGGTATGTATGCATAAACCCTTAAAACTCCATCATTGTGGCTTACAAAAGCCACTTATTTTTATTGTCTTTCAACGATTGGTTCATACTGTAGATGTCTTTGTCTGGTTTTAATACAAAAATATAGTTGCTTTTATTTACTTGCTTAATTGTTCCAGTACATATCACTATCCTCAACAAAACTGGGCTGACAGAAAGTAGCTTTGTAGCCAGATGTTGGCAATCAGTAGATGGTTTTCAAGACACGGAAAAGAATAAAGGCTGTTTATTGCCAGAATAAGCACTGTTTAATTTGTTTAATCAATATTATTACTTTTTATTTTTGTTTTTAATCAATAGTTTGACTGGAAAATTATGTTGACATAGAGTTCAGAGCTACTAGTTAGGAGACCTGGATTCCTTTCTGGTTTAGGCAAGTAATGTAATTACAGTTAAATCAGTTCAGCTGGGTCACACGTATAGAGATGTTTACCATCATAAGCAGAGAATACCTGTTTTTATGTTTATTTGAAATTTGCTGATTTTTACTTATTTTAATAAGGAGTCTAGATAAGAGTTATGATTTAAAATTCTCTGGCTGATTCCACTGTTTTCTAAACTTGGTAGGTTTCCAGCATCCAGATTTGTGACAGCTGCATTGTTGGGAATAGTTCAGAGGCTGCTGTCTCATTTTGCTGGGGACCAAAAAACTGCAAAACAAAATCACTGTCCATAACCTACAGAGTATAGACACAGACTAAGCATATTTTTGTTGTATTCCTCTGATAAAGTGTCTGCCTGAAGAACAGAGGAAGATAAAACAGGGAAAGAAGCCATGAATTCAGATTTCAGTTGAAGATTCTTATTAATAACAATGTCAATCTTTAAAGTGTTCTGTCATAATGTAATTCCTGTTATAATGAGCTATAAGCTTTCCCCATGATTCAGATTTTTCACATGTTAAACTCATTACCTTTACTGATTTTGACTGGAGACAAGGGGTTAAAGAGTTAAAACATAACATACCTGAATTCAGAACTGCAATTGGATGTGGAATGAAATTTGAATTTATCTATCTGACTGATAATCTGAAGATTTGCAATTTAATCCCATTGATTTGGCTTTCAAGAACTGGGGAATGATTTTTTTTTTTAAACAATGATGACTATGGGAGAGAAATGGGAGAAATTTTCTGTTTTTCAAATTATATTTGCATTGAAAATTTAGCAACAAATGAAAAATGAGAACGTTGTATGGAATATGTTAGGTTTGAATTTCTTCACTGTGCAATGAACATCGCACAAAGCCATTTTAGGTTTGGATAATGTAGGCTGGATAAGCAGGTTGGTGAAAGGAGTGGGAGAAGAATGGAAAAAAAAACCCTCTGTTGCGTGGTAGAGAGCAGGGCTTGTGCTTCAGTGCGAAAATAATATACTGTTCAGTAACCCGTTGTAATTCTAAATACTGCTAAAACCACTTCTGTGGCCTTGTTCCAAGTACATTAGTTTAGCCTAAAAGCCACCAATGCTTCTGGGAATGTGGCTTCATTTCAGTATAATGGGATTATTCTAAGGAAACGTGGGGAACTACATGAGAAATTGCTTATAATTTTCCATGTAAAATTACAAGATCTCTAATAACATAACCAAGTATTCAATTTGTCTGAACAAGATTTTGAGTGTCTTTCCCTTAGTAAGAAGTATTTCTGAGCCCCTGTATGCATATTGCATGCATGCATAATACTTCAAGAGCACAGGGAAGATGTGTCTCATTGTTCTTACTTACATATGTGCACTTCCTGACTGCCAGCCTCAGGCTCAAAGAATGTAGTCTGAATTGATCAAATTAAGAAGATAGCTTTGCTTTGCATAATCATTTCTATTTTTCCACTGAGGAAATGAAGTGAGAGACAGTCAAGTGATGAGCTCATTGTCCTGTGAGAAGTAATAAAAAAAGCAATAGAATTCAGAAGATACCTTGAAATTCAAAACTGCCCATCAAATCAGGTAGCCATACTCCAGCCGGCTTACTTAAATGTGCATTTAACTTACAAACAGAAAGCAGGTCCATTTGGTTCCTTCAATTTACAGCTTTGTAACTGTTATTCAACTACATGTTCAGAGTTCTTTTAAAGAATAAGGAGATTAGATTATATTCTTAAAATGTGTTCATTACCTTACTCTAGCACACCAAAATCCATGTTCTAACAAAGTCTAACAAGGACAGTTATATAAATATAAATCCTCTATTGAACTATTTAATGATATGTGATTATCCATATTACCCATATTATATTTACATATTATATATGTTATATTAACCATACTATATATATGTTACTATATTATATCAGAGATAGCATGTCAGACTAGTTTGATTTCTATTTACATTCATTTTGGCAGTTGCTTTTCTTAAGTATGCAGATGTATTTCATTCTCATTTAAGTTACAAATACCTATGTATATTTTAAAATAAGTGGACAAAAATTACTTTACAAAATGTGTGTTCTGCATAGAGCTTAGCTTGAGAAATAGAAAATTACATTTTTGTTCGGATCACTTGCTTTTTCTGTCTCTGTGCTAGCACAAAGAGACACATTTTTGTTCCAGTCCCTATGATCATATCTTTGAATTAAAATAAAAAGCTGCTTCAGTTTATAGCAGATTTTATACAAGTACTAGAAAGCAGTATTAATCTACGTAGAAAAATGCTGCTCGTACTTGGGGAAGTATGGTGAGCTGTATCTTAGAAACTTTGACTTGACAAACTCTAATCTGCCAAAACCCTGAAATTCTGGCTGCCGCAATGACCCAAGCAGAGAGAAAAGGAAAGAACAAAGCTACATATGTTACCATAATGCAGACTTTTAAAAGAGTCATTCTTTGCTATTGTGTCAATCAGGTTACTGTTAATGTGAGTCAGTAATACAAATAAGTACATCTAGTAAACATAATTTATTGTTTAAATGAGTTCATTTCAGTCACTGTTGAACTGATCAATATATTTTTTTCCCACCAGAATACACTTTCCCATGGGTAGCATTCCCATGAGGTATTAAACCAGGGACTAGCTAGAGATCCTGCTTTCTCTCTTCAGAGAAAATAGAGAACTAACGAGGAACTCAGATTGCCATAGAAAACATAAGGACCCCTAATGAACTGAATGAGGCATGTTGGAAGACTCTATATTTGTCTGTAGTATTTAATTTTTAATTTATTTATTTGTCACTTCAAAATCAGACTATTCTGTGAGAAAAAGAATATTCTTACTAATTCAAGTTACTACTTATGGCATTATTTTCCTGCACAATTTATTTTTTTATAACAAAGCTCTTGAGGATGAAGGGTTGCAACTTTCATCAAAACAAGAAAATAGCAGACAGACACAAGTAACATTCTTGAAAGCTTGAAGAATGCAGGTGCTAATTATACTTTACTTAATGCATACAAAAGAGCCTAAAAATCCATTAACAGACAGAGAACTTCATTTTCACATACAATCTTCTCTGAAAGGAAACTATGAGCAAAGAGAGCTGCTAAGAGGTCTCCTGGGATCAAATCTTTGATGGTTTATTGATCTCATTCGATGCTTTTACAATCATTAAAAGTCACCTTTCTTTTGTCATTCAGTCCTAGGGAGTAAATTGAACATTATGTTCATGTAGGTCATTGAGTACTTTTTACAGTAGTTTATTCAAGAAAATGGAACAACGTGCTTCTACTAACTTACTGGCAAGATTAGGATATCAGAGCAGAAGAAAGATTGTTAGAGAGAAACAAAGCACCAATTTGCTTTGTAATAGACTGCTCTTGAAGAGCAAAAGATTCAATTACTTAAGAAAGTAATGTGTAAAGGGGCCATGGATTTCATATTTGTGCCTTTGTGAAAGTCACTGTCTAAAATAAAACCTTATGGTAAATATCGCCATTTTTTCCCATGTTAGGGGATCAGAAAGCAAAAAAGAAAACCACCAAAACCCTGGTCTTTCATCATTTCTAGGCAAATAATTGTTAAAACCATGTTCAATGTAAGGCATTGCGCAAAGAGATTATTCTGAGAAAATGAGAGCAAATACCATCAGAAAAAATGTCTTTCCGCTAGGAAGAACTCCAGTATGTGTAGTATTCAATAAAGCTTAAGACAGCTGCTTAATTAAAACAGCTTTAGTAAAAGAGCAGCACATCTGGATGCAGGTTGTTGAGGGGAGGTATGTTTTCTCCCTGTCAGGAGCAGGAAAATAAATATTTTGTTGTTTAATAAGCATCTTGTAATCCAGAAGCAAAGAAGAGTGTATTCTGAAAGCACACAGAAGTTATCTTTTTGTTCTCTTTTAGTATCTGGCAGCAAATCAGTTGACAACCACTCATGTCTGTGAGCTCTACTGTTACACTGAAGTACAGCACCCACAGTAGGAACCTCTTTTTGTTGCAATCCAAATCAGTTTGTTAAACAGTAATTAAATTGGTTCCCACCGATTGTTATCTCACTCTGTTTTACCACTCTGATTTAAAGGCCTTAAGGCAGCACGGCCGAATGACTCCCTTTATCTGCGTGTGAGCAGAGGCCATATATGGTTATCTGCTTTACCGGCTGCCAACATGATCTTCATGTGCAGTCTGATAAAAGCTGTTTTCTTTGCTTGTCGCCTTTTCCAGTGGAAAAAACTCTGGGTTACCAGTGCTGTTAGGTACCACATAAACATTAGCAAGCTGTTTCATGACACGTTGAATCCATCCTGTCTAACCCACCAGTTAGCAGGGGCCATAGCTTTTCCTTCCAGCTTTAAAAAGATGGATTCAAATGATGTTTTAGCAGTTCATTTTGTAAGTTTTGGAGAACACCAGGTCTGATAAAATCTATTTGTCCTCACCTGTTTATATGTGTTTCTTATTTGTGTGTGTGAGTGAGTGGGTGAGTAGTGTGTGTAATGGCTTATTTGTTTTAGTTTGCTTGAAAATAGTGGAAATGTCAATTTTACTTGATAATTCCTACTTTTTTTTAAACACAAAATTCTTCTGATTTATTTGTTTTTCTATTAAAAGATAAACAATTTCTAGAGATTTAAAAATATATGCATACAAATTTATCACATTTATATTCAACTCATTTAAAATTTAGAAGTATTTTGTAAGAAGATTATGTAGGAACATCAGGATATTCATGGAATTCTATGCAGAAATGTCAATTAGAAGGTACCTCTGGAGGTCTGTAGCCCAGAATCCTGCTTGAAGTGGAATGATTGTGAAGATCTGCTTTGTGTGGCTGTCTTGAAAACCTCCAGTGATGCACTAGGCACAGCTTCTCTCTGTGACCAGTGATGCACCACCCTCCCCATGGCCATGTCAGATGACAGATGCATTTAAATCAATACCCTGTCTCCAACAGAGGCCATTAGCAGATGTCTAAGAAACAATAAAAGAATCGGGCACATTTCCTCAGAATACTCTTCCAACCTCAGACAGTAAAAGTCTTAGCAAAGTGCTCTATAAATACTTTTACTGGTTTTCTTTATTTCTTTCTTGATTTGGGGGGGGAAGGGGAATAATTTTTCTCTGACCAATATTAGATATGATTGTAAACATATTTCAAATATTCATTTGATAAAGTCCCTGGCTTTCAGGCACTGTAAACAGAAGGGGAATAACTATTTCAATAACATTTTAATGAAACATATAACATGAGTTATAGACCTACTATCTCTGCAGATATCAAACAACTGAACAACATAAATTTTTTTTTCTTGAAATTTTTTGGTAGCTAGGGATAGGACAGAAAGGAAACAGCCAGTCTATTATCCGAGACTTTCTTGCTTTCCATTTGCTATCTGAAGTCATTCTACTGATGATTATTGTTCTTTCTTCCAGACTCCCTCATTGAATACAGACTGCTTTGAGCCAAATCTCTTATCTGTCCTGTTTCCACTTTCACTTTGGAAAAGTTGAGGATGTTATTCAGACTTCCTTTCTTGCCCTGTCCAGAGTGGCCTAATCTGTAGTTCTGCCCTTGACTCTTCCAAATGTGGGCATCTAGCATTAACTCAAAATCAGTTCACTTGCCAGTGAAGATCTCATGTAAGTTCTCCACAATACTGTGTCACATTGAACTAAACTGCCCAAACTCAGCTCTTGGAATTTACATTACATTTATTTATTCATTTGTTCAATTCAAGTGACCAGTGATTTAAGTATGTCACTCTACAAAGTTAAGTTATGGTGTAATGTGAAACTGATATGCCAGTATTTTTCTAAATCTTCTAATGCATTGAACAAGTTCCAAGACCTTTATAACTCCACATTTCATTATTGGTAATTTCAGCAACAACTAACAGGGTAGCAAAAACTTTCTTCTTTGATGGCAGGACTTACTATCTTAATCTTCTTGTGTTTTTTTATTAAAGATCAGTACTGGAAGTTTTAAGCAGACAATATAGCAAGAGGTTAAAAACCACGTATTAATAGTATCTTTATCTTTGCCATTTGGCTCATAAAAAGAGACTTGCTTGAACAACAACAACAAAATAATGTCGTGCTACTAGTTGAAACACGACTCATTTTGCCTCTTTTAGTCAAAAATTCCATTCCTTTCTGTTCTTGTGCTCTGTCATTCTGACACTCACTGCCCTGCAGTTTTAACTAAGGGAGCTAGCAGATGACATACCACTTACTGCAAGTTTCATCATCTTATGGTACAAAGGCCCTGTCAGTTGCTGGTGCCACTGGGAAATTGCTACTAGCTTGATGGAGATTATTTTTGTTTTACTTCTTTTTATATTCCTGACTCTATTCTCCGTATTTCCTCCTTTTCCTTAAGGGGATCATGGTGGAGAAATAGTTGGTGTGATAAATCGATCAGCAGGATACCGTAGGAGCATTAAGCTATCCATCCATCAGGACTGCAGTGCATTTAAGCAAGTAGGTGCTGGTTGGCTGATATCTCAAAACCATTTCCAAGTGATGGAGAGGCTTTCACCTCTGAATTCCAGCCTCTGCCACATTAGAAATCTTTCGAACTTTGAATTGTTTCAGTATATATAGAAATAGTAAATAATAGGATAAAAGATTTGTTCTCTGGGGGACATTTCTATGAAGCACAACAAACTCCTTTTATATTGACTGTTAAAAAAGTGCCATCCATTTTTTATTGTAAAGAGTTCACTGAGGACTAAGAGTAGCAGATGAAAAGATCTCTTCTAGTAATATGTCAATCCAGTTTCTTTGGCTGTCACGTGTAGAATACATTAAAATTCTTGAGTACTGCAGGAGTTGTTTTGTCGCCTCGCTCTTCTGTATGCATTGTCCAATGACATGCTGCCAAGAACAAATAATAAGTTGCAACTATAGCTATAGTAATTGTGTGAATATTACAGGAAATGTGTCTAAAAATCTGCTAAGTGCATTGCAGATCTTTATGTGGACATTGGCTGTTGTTTGTGTTTCCTGAGAACAGCAATAGCTGAGGAGGGGTTTATATACATATCTTACATATGTGTGCTATCTTACTGATTTCACTGCTGCTCCCTAAACACTTAGTAGTGTGATTTTTTGAATGCTAATTTATTGAAGCCTCTGTGCTGTATTGAACACTGCTCTTTAGAAAGGGATGTCCTATTCCAGATGTCAGACTCCAGTTTGTGTTGCAGATTTTGCAGGACTTTAGCCATAAGGAAACTGTGCAGTATAATGGGCTTGGTAGTGTAACACTGAAAAAAAGATTATAAAGATTTTCTTCCTCAAGAAAAGAAAAAAAGACTGAAATCAAACTGAAATTCAAAAGACGCTATATAACAAGAATGACACTTCTCAGTGACAGACCAGAAAATGAATGAGAAGTGTTCCCCCTGAATAAAAGAAGTCTTGACAGTGCTGACCTGCAAAGTGTCTCATACTTCCAACAAAGGAGGTGAATACAGGGCTATTCTGAGCTCCTCAGAACAAATTCTACTGGAAATGGTCCTACTGCCTGTGGTGTCTGAAAAATTCAGTGATTCAAGGCAAACTAAGAAGAGTAGCCAACTGATGATCCAAAGAAGTTGTGCCTGGTGACCTTGCCCTGGATGATGAGGGCACAATTTCCAACAAGGGCAGTAGGTTCAAAGAAGAATCATTAGCCTCCTCCCTAACCTTCCACTTGAGAATTATATAATTCAGTGACAGAAGAACTACTAGCTTCTGCAGAAAGCGGCTTAAGGATTTGTTAAATATTTAGGCAAGTGGTCTTTGCCTGTTTTAAGTCTTTAGTGTAGCATGCCTCTTGCGACTTCTTATCTCTTGCTTCTCTTCTAGGTAGGACTGTGCATGTTGAAACAGAATAACTTTCATCTTGAAAACTCCTGTGGTAGAATTCTTTGGGGTTTTTTTGTTTGGGTTGTTTTTTTTTTTTTCCCATCGAGAAACTGATCTGCAATATATGGCTCGCAGAGGAGTGGGGAAATCCAGTCTGTGGCCAAATTAAACCTGTCGTAGGGTAAAGCATCTTAAACCTACTGAGGATGTAGGTCTGATTGTGCCCACTTTCTTGGTAAAAATACAAAATAATATTTTGTAGTTGTAACATGGGCAAATGAGATTAAAGCAATTAATTGAAGATTTTTTTGGCAGAGGACAGTAAAGGTTGTCAGGGTACAGCATAGGACAATAAAGAGGTCAGGGTACAACAAATCTCTTGTATCACAAGTTAGCCAAGTTGTAGTATGAGGTGCTATTTTAGAAAGAGATTGATCTGAAATGTATGTGAGGTAAAAGAGAAAGTACGTATACATTTTAATGAAGTCTATTTTCCTTGAGGAAAAATCTTGTCATAATGATCTAAGACGTAAGAGCCCTAATCAAAATTAAATGTTTTCTTTTTTCTCCTACGTAATATTCAGTATTAGATGACATTACATCTTTGTTTTAACCCTGCAAAATATTCTGTAATGACATCAAAGGGTCTATGTGTGCTACAATTTGGTGTCACAAATAAGCCTTCATTCATAAATCCAGGCTTAGGACTAATATTCATTCATTTGTAAAGGGGTTTATTTCAAGCAAACAATGTATGAAGTAGAACAAACTGAGGAAAAGCTTAAGACTTACTGTACAGCTAAAGTCTAATTCATTAGCAGAAACTCACAGGCATGTTATTAGTGAATATAAAAGAGAAAGGAAATTAGAAAAGGCTACAGGATAAATCAAAATCTGCTAATCAGATTGTATGGCTATGTTCTGGTTTATTGTGCATGAGGCATACATTTAATCCTCTTGCAAATAAGGCTGTCCATTCCCATCTTCTTCAGTTTAGGATGGGCTGAGTTTATTTCTGGTGCAAAATTCCTTGTCTAGTGAGGTTTACCTTGTGAGAGTAAACAGGAAGTTAATCTAATTATAACTACAGTGCTGCACATGTAATTGAGATGAGGCTAAAAGACATTAAAAATTACGCAAAAAGCCAAGACACTGGGTACTGGGTACTGGAGAAAAGGCCAGCAACTTGGAGAAACTGGGTGTGAAATATCTTCCCAGAAAGCTGTTCTGAAAGTCAAAAAAAAGCCAAAGAAATTGTATTGGCTTAATTTGCACCTGCCTCATTAGCATCTGAGATGAAATTCAGGCTCCCAATAAAGTTCCTTTGCACCACTGTGTTAGCACATAAATGGCCTAAAGGATGACTCTTTGCCAAGAGAAATCTGATATCGGTATGGAGAATTCAAGAATTGTTGGGAGTTCTGTACTGGATACAGACCAGCAAAACTTAACGCCATCTTTGTAGTTATGTAAATCCACTCTAGGGTCAGGAAATATCAGCCCTGAAATATGAAGGACTCATGAAGTTGCCTCTTATACCACTAGTGCTAATTGCAGCTTTGCAGAACTATATTCAGTTCTGTATTCCCTCTCAGATTTGGTCAAGAAGCACAGAATGATGTGACTGAAAAGAAGGTTATCCTATTCATAACTGTAACAAAAGGTGAATTGTAAATGTCTGTGTGTTTTCTGAGGAGTAATGAGAGTAATTAAAGATTTCATGCACAGACTGGGTTCCATGCACAGCTTTAATATCTGTAATGAAAAAAAGATACATTTATTGGATGAACACAACAGTGAAATGATAGGAAAATAAATTAGCGCAAAGCTACTAATTGTTGTAACACAAAAGGGACATAATTCACCAAACAGAGCTTATAAAAAGAAAGAAAACAAAGACAAATAAAACCAAACAAAATGAAAAAAAAAAAAAAAAAGTTTGATGAAAACTGGTTTAGTACAAATGTTTCCAGTGTGCTTATTTTCATTAACTATATTCCCAGGTGCTTTCTTAAGGCTCATCATTTCTAGTGGTTCTTTCTGCGCCCACTCTTCAGAGCTCTGAAATATTAGCTGGTACTTCAGATGGGCATTGACATTACCAGCTTTATCAAGCATGACATCTCCTTGGAATCTCTAATATTCCGTACAGATGGTGTGTCTCAACATGAACCACTTTGTCAAACATGACACTTGCTCATAAGGTTGCTGAGGTGGATTAGAGAGTCTCTGTCCTGTATGTGGGGTTTGCTATGCTCGTATTGCTTGAATCCTCCTAAACAGTTTTCCATATTCACTAGAGTTGCTATTCTTGGTCTTTCTAATCGGTTAACTTTCTGCTTCATTTGCTGATTTGTGTTTCAATGCCACCAGAAGATTTCAGTGATGATTTTTAGAAATGAAACCTCCCACTTGCAATGAGTTTCTACTTCAAAAGACTGCTTCTGACCTAGTTTTTAAAGCTAAATTGTAATTGAGCAGACTTGGTCCAGTTTTTCGGTATGGTGACTGTATCCTATGGTCTTACCATGCCTTTTGCTGCTTTAAAGAGGAAAACCCACCAATGGAGGTTTTCAGAGTCCTTGTGGTTATGCAACAGTCGTTGGTTTCCTGTCTCTGAAAAAGAAACTTCTGTTATAACAAAGATAATCTTAGTCACTAAAGCTGTTCTGTCTTCCTCAGCATATGACCTTAGCTCAGAAATGTCCCTCTTACAGCTTGCAAGTTATCTTTTACCAATTTAAGAGAAGGATTAAAACCTTAAAAACTGTGTTTTTACTAATCAAAGGTCAATTTTAGTCTCTTTTCTCAATCTGAATGTAATCATGGCACTGTAATGCAGTGCAGGACAAATTCCTGTGGACCCGTTTGTTCTCCACGTGAGCCTATCTACAAATGGGAGACTATCAGAAATTATTGTTTCACTGTTGTTTGATCTTTCTGTTGTCTGCAGTTCAAAAGTTTGTAAGATCTTTTGAGGGAGAGTTTGTATGTATAGGGCATACTAGGCCGATGGATCTCCATCCTTAATTCTTCTGTTAGAAGTGTGTGACAATACTGGCAGTTTCACTGAAGCAGGAAAACAAATAGCCCAAGTAATGGCTTCTGCTGATCACAAGACAAGTGATGAAATTCTCCTAGGACTAGACAATTTTCTGTACCTTAAATAAGTGTAATGCCTATGTTTTGAGCTTACAAGTTCCCACATTTGATTTTGCTATTGCTTAGGAGAGTAGGTGTCTACGCAGCACTTTAAAAGCAGCATGAAGTGCCTTGCAAAGATTTATGCTTCAGTGAAGTCTGACACACCAAGGTTAAAAACCTCATCTTTATCTCACTGTTCTGACATTGCAGCATCATTACTGAGTTCAGCTGGATATTTGCTAGATACAGATGTAACTGAGCTTAGAAAAATATTGTTTCAGAATTAATTTCTAAAATTAGGCCTATAAATTTTCATAGATAGTGTGAGATCATGTGAAACTTGTGCCATCCAGCCTTCCAGTCTTGGGCTAAAATTTTTAATAACAGCCTTGAAAAGTTAGAATTTCTATAGGGTAAAACTTGTCATGACCTTTGGCTGTTCAGTTGTAGGTGCATCCAGTGACCTTAAACCTGAAAATTAAAGTCAGATCCTAAGGATGAGTAAATATGTTCTGGTTTTGGCTCAGATAGAGTTAATTTTCTTCTTAATAGCTAGCGTGGGGCTATGTTTTGGATTTGTGCTGAAAACAGTGTGGGTAACCCACCAATGCTTTCATTATTGCTGAGCAGTGCTTACACAGAGTCAAGGCTTTTTCTGCTTCTCACACCACCCCACCAGTGAGGAGGCTAGGGGTGCACGAGGAGTGGGGAGGGGGCACAGCCAGGACAGCTGACCCCAGATGACCACAGGGATATTCCGAACCACATGACGTCATGCTCAGTGTATAAGGTGGGGGGAAGAAGAAGGAAGCAGGGGACATTCGGAGTGATGGCATTTGTCTTCCCGAGACACCGTTAGGTGTGATGGAGCCCTGCTTTCCTGGAGATGGCTGAACACCTGCCTGCCGATGGGAAGCAGTGAATGAGTTCCTTGTTTTGCTTTGCTTGCAGACACAGCTTTTGCTTACCTAATAAACTGCCTTTATCTCAACCCACGAGTTTTCTCACTTTTACCCTTCCATTTCTCTCCCCCATGCCACTCAGAGTGGGAAGCGAGTGAGCAGATGTGTGAGGCTGATCTGCCTACTGGCGTTAAACCACGACAGACACCAACCCAAGGGCTCTCAGATGTACGGAGATGGATTGGGAGTTCAGATTTGATAAAAGTGGGAGATTTTTTATATCATCTCTGTGCACAATTTGTGAGAACAGATACATGCTTGTATGAGGGGTAATTCAGAGCAGTGACATAAGAACTCAGCATCTCCAAGTTTATTGGATTTTCTTTGCAAGGTTTTGGTAGTGGGGGAGGGTACAGGGGTGGTTTTCTATGACAAGTTCCTCGAAGCTCCCCCTGTGTCCAATAGAGGCAGTGTCAGCCAAGTCCAAGACAGATCTGCCGCTGGCCAAGGCCAAGCCCATCAGTGACACTGGGGGGTGGGAGAGGAGGTGCTCCAGGTGCCGGAGCAGAGATTTTTCTCCTGCAGCCTGTGGTGAAGACCATGGTGAGGCAGACTGTGCCCCTGCAGCCCATGGAGGTCCACGGTGGAGCAGGTGGATGTGCCTGAAGGAGGCTGTGACCCCATGGGGAGCTCATGCTGGAGCAGGCTCCTGCCAGGACCTGTGGCCCCGTGGAGAGAGGAGCCCAGGCTGGAGCAGGTTTGCTGAGAGGGCTTGTGACCTCGTGGGGGACCCATGCTGGAGCAGTCTGTGCCTGAAGGACTGCACCTCGTGGAAGGGACCCATGCTGGGGCAAGGAAAGAGTGTGAGGAGGAAGGAGCAACAGAGACAACGTGTGATAAACTGACCATAACCCCCACTCCCCATCCCCCTGCACCCCTCAGAGCGAGGAGGTAGAGAATTCAGGAGTGAAGTTGAGCCTGGGAAGAAGGGAGGGGTGGGGGGAAAGTGTTTTAAGATTTGGTTTTATTTCTCATTATCCTATTCCAATTTGATTGGTGATAAATCAAACTAATTTCCACAAGTTGAGTCTGTTTTGCCAATGACGTAATTGGTGAGTGATCTCTCCCTGTCCTTATCTTGACCCATGAGCCTTTTGTCATACTTTTTCTCTCCTGTCTAGTTGAGGAGGGAGAGTGATAGCGTGGCTTCGGTGGGCACCTGGCATCCAGCCAGGCTAAACCATGACACCAAGCTAGGTGCACGTGCCTGTCTTTGGATGAGTGAACTGAGAAAAGGAAAGAAAGAAGACACCACTGCTGATTTCAGGAACATGCTCATGCCTGTTCTTGCTGCTAAATAAAGCAAACTCCATGAACAAAAATGCTGAAAGGGCCAGCAGAGCTGAAGCTGTGTACAAAGCATCGCTAAACCATGCCTCTGTTTCAAAGAACTTTTTTTTAATTTTTCAATTTTCTTCTTATAAAAGCATTTAACATATTACCAAAGGCCAACAGTTGCAACTTCAGCCTAATGAATAGCCATTATCACAAACTTTATAAATTTGACTGCCTTCTTAAAGTGATATGATTGCTTTACCAATAAAGAATTTCAAAATCAGGCCCACGGCCCTGAGCTGTTTGGCTAGACGTAACAGCTAGATTTGCACATTTGTAGTCCAAGCTTCTGAAAGGTAGCCAAGCAGTTCTCAGATCTTTAGTTGTTAGCTATCTACTCCGACACATCAAGAAAATCTGTAAATTTACACTGATTTTTTTACTGTACAAAGAGTCCAGGTACACAGGCCTCTATGAAGTCGTATTTACTCCACAAAAGATCTCCCAGAGGTAATGAAAGCACAAAGTGGCATCATTAAGATCATGATGTTTTCACTTTAACAGGAAAAAATGGAAAAACTAGAAATGAAAGCAGCAATTCTTAACCAGGTTGGAAAGTAGCCAAATTGTTTCATCTCAATTCCAGTTACCACAGGACATATCTCCTAGGGAATAAATTACCCTCTGTTTAGGAATTTTACCTTACAAAAAAATGCATATTAGTACAGGAATTGCATATATTATTGCTGGATTTTGGATTAATTTTTTGCAACACAGCTACGTCAGTACATATATTTTGAAGCGAAGGAAGCTGATGGTTATTTTATGTCTTATGGACATATCACTGAAGAATTAGATCATAGGAAATTATTCCTAAATAAATCATTCTTTTCTTCCCCTAGGTCAAAAGACCTTTGACATCCTATACTTTCATGGTTTTCATACAACCTGTGCATTCAGTTCTACATTTTGTCTTCTGTAATAGTTTCAGAGGATGGTGCATGATACCCAATAACAGAGAAGCAGAAAGAAACTTCTTCCAAGCAAGCAGGTTTCCTACTTACTTCTAAAGCCATAAACACATCAAAAAAAACCCCTTCCTACTGACCAACTTTATATGTCTAGTAATACTGCACAAATTTAGGCCCAGTCTCTTCCACCAGTTTGACTGCTTCTGAGTATAAAGCAGTTTTCAATGACTTGTCTTTTTCTTAAGAAAAATACGCACATCATCCAGCAATGTAGAATGAAAATGTTGTGTTTAACTGCTTCTTTCTGAAGCAAATCACCCAGTCCCTCTGTTATCTTCTAGAATTGCATAAAGTGCAATACAATCCATGAGTTAATCACACAGGTCATCAACATGCTGGTTGAAATGACCAGGTCTCTCTGTCCTCTCATGAATATTTTGTCTTATCGTCCCAGGAGGAGCATGTATCAGGCATTTCATCACTAGTCACATGGTACCATCACAAATCACATGACTAAATCAAGATCTAAAATAATATAATCCAGCATCAGTTCACAAAAATACATCACACTATAAATTCAGCTCATAGTCAGCTACCAGATCTCAGTGGAGTTTGAAGCAGCATGCTGGAAACTGTGGAACTGTCAAGTAAATGCCTGAATCTATATATACATAGATATAGGCATATAATATGTATACTGAAAAAAAAAATCAGGATGTGGAGGAGTTGTTTGATTTTCCAATATAGCATCTAAAACAGCAAGTACAGATGCACAAGAAATAAACAAGGGTATGTAAGAAAGTTAAAATAGGTTTATTCGTAATTATTTATTTATTATTACAGTTAATAAAATGTGACCACCTGCTAAGTGTTTCTTCAAGTGACAGGATTTATTTATTCATTTTTATTAAAACTGCATCTTTTCTCAGCCAATTTTAAGGATTACTAGATCTTCTGCAGTAATCTGACAAGATGTCCTGAAAGACGATAGAAAATTTTATCCCGTCTTCAAAGATCTTAAACATAAACAAGGAATAAAAGAGGACAGGAAACAATTTATGCATATGAATAGAACTACAGTTACTTATAAGGTCTGCACTTCTATAAATATTTCATTAATGCAATTTCTACTGAAGTCTGTCAAATACCACTAAGTTTACAGTGTCATTCAGTAGATAGCCTAGGTTTTAGCATTTGGGTTTAATTGTGTGTGTCTTTGTTTAGATTTTATCCACTGTCTGGGAATTTTTTAAGCAACCAATAAAGAATTAAAAAAAAAATATTTTTAAAAGCACAAATAATTAATACTTAATATCCACTGAGTCTCAAAAGGAGATTCAGAATCCAGATTCTTAACAGAGCATGGGCTCAGAACTACTGAGTTCCTTTGGAAAATTCAACTGCAAGTGTCAGAATAAAAACAGAAAAGCTCCTTTTGTGTTTTGTGTTCTGTCTGATTCCATTACTGATAAAATACATGTGGTTACTCTCGATAACATGAAAGAGATAAAGAATTGCTGAAAAGAGTGGATTACCTTCTGGTACACACACGAACAGCAAAATATTCTGAAACTATATTGGGAACTGAAGAACAGGCCACACAGTCTGATGCTAAGAGACAAGTCTTGACTGCAGGTTTATCAGGTGGCTAAAGGCAAGAAGGAATTCTTGAAGGAAATGAGTAGTTATAAACTGCAAACCATGGATTTCTGTTAGGATAAAACAGTAATAGCAACCATTGCAGGTTGGACATGGACAGAAACAACATTAACAATAAGCAGAATTATGTGACAGGAGTTTCAGCATAATTTTATTATTAATGGCAAAGTATTAAATATGTTTATGAAGAGTTAATAGGTAATTAATAAATTGTAATTATCATAACCCATATTCCCAATAGCTTTCATACGGTGACACTATCTTTGAAGAAAATGCATTTAATTGTCCATATTTTCAGCACAGATTCTTGAACTGTACCAAATTTAACAACTGGTGAAACATATACCAAAGCTGGGCTGCTGATATTTTTAAAACCACAACTTTTTGATTGAAAATGCAGTTTTAGTCTTCAAAAAATTCTCACAAACACATTTCAGATAGTTGAATTTTTCCCGTTGTTAAGAGAGGAAAAAAAGAGGTGATAAAGGAAGTTAGCACCACTTTCTATATGACTTTTTTTCTTTGTTCCTAGTGACAAAAAGTATGATAAGAAAAAGTCCTATTTTTATATAAAATACAGTGATACTCATTCAGTTGCATACAGATGGGAATTTTACTAGGATGTTAAAAGACATTAAAAAATGTTTCAAAATTATTGAAACGTCCTTGATTTTTTTCTTCTCACAAGTCCCTTTTTTCTCCCAGCCAGTCAACTAACCTTGTAATAAAACATGGAGAAACACTCCCTAACTACAAAAAAGTGAGACCAGGTGGTGTTTCAAGTGAAATGGGAGATCAGTTTGCAAATGGCTCTATTGCACATTTGTGCTTATAAAACTCCACAGCAGGGAACTAAGTACAAACCTCAGAGGAAAACTATTTTTTTCCCCTCAGAAAACCCTACTGTGCTATGCCCTGTGGGGGACACCATCACCCTATTTAATTCAGTTTCTTGCCATGTTCAGTGTAAGAAAAACCTCCAGTATTCTGCTCTTGTTTTAAGGTAAGACTAACCAGGCTTAAATATGCTTAAGTAACTCCTAGGAGGTTGTGTTTTCCTTGAACTACACATTCCACCCTTCCTAGAAATTAACACAAAAAATCTCAGACCTATGCCTGACTTTTCGGGACAGAGTCCCCACCACAACATGTTTGGAGGTATTCATCTACAGGAAGTCAAAACAAATAAAAGCCCCACTGTACACCAGTGACCGGGTAAGCCTCAAGGGGACATTAGTGATGACTATGGTTTCAAATAAGTTCATGTTTGAACGGGTATGGCTGCAAGCACATTCTGTTTAGAGTTTCACTGTAAATGAGGTGTTGCTGGAAAGCCAGGTCACGGATATATCTGACTGACTGAAATTTTTCCCTCATAGCCTGTGGGATGGTCATTTAGAGATCGGGAGTCGTTTCTGATTGAAATGAAAAAGATTTAAAATATATTTGAGGCTGACAGATAAGAAGCAGCAGGGAATATACACATTCCATAGACATAACTTTCTCTGAATATAAAGGACAATAATAAGAGAGCCTTAGAAGAACACACAAGCAATACAGCAGCTGTGGGGGAAAGAGCAATATTTGTCAAGGATAGTCAGAGCAACAGTTTGACAAAGAAAACCTTTGTCACCAAAATGAGGGGAAATTCTGCTTGTTGTTAGCCTGTGGCTGGTATTTTAAAGGATAAAGTAGTAAACTGCACACAAAGTGACAGGGTTGGAGGAACATGAAGTCACATTTATGTGTTTGGGTCTATTAACCTTGAAGACTTAACAGCAAGATAATTTTACTTCAGCTTTTTTGTAATGAGGAATACCAGTCTGGCTCACTTCTCAAAATTTCTGCAGAGAAAATGTATGTACATATACTGTTTAGCGAGCATACACCAATTCCAAAATTTGTGATAAAACTAGGTGCAAGGATATTGTCATGCAGACAGTCACCTCTACTTCCCAGAAATATGAGTCTTCATTTGATAGACATAATTTTTCTGCTTTGTCCTCATAACAAGACACTTTTACATCTTTTCTTCTGTCATGACTGGCCCAGAAGTGCTGGCTGGTGTAGGTGAGACTGAAGTCAAAACTCCAGCTGCACTCTGTCAACCTGATCACTGAACGACTACCAGTCATACAAGGGTCAAAAGCTCCTGCATGCTCAATAAAAAAAAAAAATCATAAAATCCGCACAAAATCATTAGGAAAGGCAGGTCTTGGTGGTCTTTTGTGCCCAGGCACAGCTACAAAGTCCACAAGATCTCCAAACCTCATTGTATAAGGACTCACAAAAGCTTTAAATAGATACCTAAAAGCTGTAAGCCACACTTGGAAAAAAAGTTTTGCTACCACCCCACATGAATTATTTTGCATTGGAAGTACACAGAGTCACATATATTGGTATGAATACATGTTGTAAGCATCAGATGAAAAACGCTAATAGCAATAACTTGCAGAGTAAAAGAGAACAATAATGCAGATATTTGCATTTTTCTACCAATCTTTTCTGGCAAAAATATACAGAACAGGCTAAGTGCCTTCTCTGTCAGGTAGCAGTCTGGGTGCCCTAAGCTGCTTTTATGTTGTGCACTGTGACACGTTGCTTTTCATCCCATTTGTGGTAGGGTGACCCTGATCCTAAATGTCTACTCAACCATTAATGTTTTTTGAGAAATACAGAGACTCATATCCATCTAATTAGCCTTAGAACTGAGAAAATGACCATTTGAGTAGGAGACACAAAAAACCTGTACTGTCCTCTGAATCTGATAACCGCCTTGAGGAGTACTTTATGGTGTACAGCTGTAGACTTAGGAAAGTACAGTGGCCACCTTTTCCATTAAAAGTCAAAATGTTTTTGTACCTTACACCCTTAATAAACCTTTCAAAATTTCTGCAAAACGCTAACCTTCTGGCTGTCAGCCACTAACACCCACATACAGCTTTGCTTCTGTCCATTGTATTCTCCTAATCATAACTAACAGCTTTGACATGACATCAGTCCTCTTCTTCAAGCCTGATCAATATGAAACACAACTTGGACCAGACATTTCCCCTCTTGTCCCACCAAAAGGTAGGCAAGGACACAGAAGAGCTGTTTGCCAGCCAAAGATGACTCCTTTCCAATCATCATCCGTATCGAACATTTTGCTAGTGGTCCTGAATGCATGACAGGGCCAAGCAGCACCACTGCACATTTAAAATAATTTAAAGTTATAAATCATTTATATCAAAAGCACAAAAAGCAAAGAAGTGATAGGACACAGCCAGGTGTATTGCAGCATCCTTCTTCACTGTTTCCCACAGGATAGTATCCTATGCTGCAGAGAAGGTAACAGCAGCCCCCCACCAGAGACCACCTTTAAGATAGCCTTTAACATCCAAAAATTCAGTATTCATTAAAGGCATGTTGCATCTTCTTTTCCAGTCATTCTGGTGGATATTGCTGTCCCTGTCTTAACATCTCTTCACCACTGGTACTCTGGTCATGTCAATGGCTGAGACACATTCTCAGGTCATAGATGTAAACTAAGCAGTTATTATCCCTGGAAGCAGTTTTATCAATGTCCACAGAATACTTTGAACAAGTTCTCAGCTCTGTCTGATACAATGCTTCTTGTGGAAGATGAATTGTCTGGACCCACTGCAGAAAAATGAGGAGGCTTACAGAAAAGACAAAGGCTGCCCAGAATGAACATGAGCAGAAACTGAAGTAGTGCAGCAGATTTGCACAGTTCAATGCAAGCAGCATGTTGTCTCAGGAAGCCTTAAGAGGCTGCATGCTTGCCACAGACGTGATTGCCCTTTCTGCATAGTTTTCTAGTATGGTGAAGTATTATGGACAGGCAGAATAGTTCCGAGTATGGGAATTGCTGTTTTAGGAGATGGGAGGAGCAAGAGAAGAAAATTGATCTGATGATGCAAACTGGTCTTTCTAGATGCAGGCCTACACTCCAGTTGGCTTCAGGATGCCAGTAATCAGCTCCCAGAAGGAATTACTTTAATAACGTAGGTATACCCCTAACTAAGTTCATGAGGCTATCTCAGAACCAGTAGCAGTCCTCTGGAACTCACAGAGAAAGAGTGAGGTAAAGAAGACTAGAAAACATAATACATGTCTATGAGAGTGGATAAAGGCTGAGAAACAGAATTCCCTCAGTAGTCCTAGAAAAATGAGCAAGAGCTGATATGGACCTGCTGAGAACAGAAACAGAAAAACCCAAAAGAAAACCTAGACCCTCTCTTGACAAATAATAGGGTTTATTCATAAGTGAGCAGCAAGAGGTGTTTCCTTCAGTAAAATGCCTGAGAGTTTCACATGATTCTTCCACCAGCAACCCATGAATCTACAAGATGATAGGTGGAAACGTATATTGTGGCTATTTCGGAAAATCAGTCAAAGAACAAAGTGACTGTTGTAGGTTTTCTCCTACAAATCTGGATTGTATTTTGTTGTGGTTTAACCCCAGCTGGCAACTAAACATCACATAGCCACTCACTCACTCACTCACTCCCCTCTAGCAGCATGGGGGAGAGAACTGGAAGGGTAAAAGTGAGAAAACTCGTGGGTTGAGATAACGGCAGTTTATTAGGTAAGCAAAAGCTGTGTCTGCAAGCAAAGCAAAACAAGGAACTCATTCACTGCTTCCCATCGGCAGGCAGGTGTTCAGCCATCTCCAGGAAAGCAGGGCTCCAT
>Ga0065711_1027039_pt1 | contig 55172 bp, 55 predicted proteins | sample Hoacrofraction12_FD_59098 | JGI IMG/M metagenome (GOLD analysis project Ga0065711, IMG submission 59098) | Hoatzin crop microbial communities from Cojedes, Venezuela - Epithelial fraction 12 v2 (version 2) | ecosystem: Host-associated > Birds > Digestive system > Esophagus > Crop | place... | reverse complement strand
GGGAGGCTGTGGAGTCTCCTTCTCTGGAGATATTCCAGCCCCGCCTGGCCGCGGTGCTGTGCCCCCTGCTCTGGGTGACCCTGCTTGGGCAGGGGGTTGGGCTGGGTGACCCACAGAGGGCCCTGCCAACGCCGAACGTTCTGTGATTCTGTGGAGGGCTGTGCTCCATGGCAGGGACACGCGCACCCTGGTCCCCTCCGCAGGCAGCCCTGCGGCTCTTCCCCTCCAGCCAGTGCTCGCAGCCTGGGGCTGGCTGCCCGGTGGGTGTCCACAAAAAGGGGGGTGTCCCCAGGGCTGCCTCCACCTCACCAAATGGGGCTGAGCCCGGCACCCCAAGCCTGGGCACCTGGTTTCACCCATCCCAACCAGGCTCTTCCCTGGGGCTGCGCTCTCCCCTTGTGCTGAGATGCTGCTTCCCCGCCTTTTCCCAGTTGGATGAGCAGCCTGGTGATGCTTTGGGAGCTTCTCACCCGTAGCACCCAGTGCCACGAAACCCAGCCGGAGCTTTAGCAGGCAGCAGTGGTGCCGAGAGGCATCTCTCACCTCCAACCCGCGCACCCAGACTTGAGGAACATCCTTCAGCTGCCACAGCCCCAGCCGGGCTCAGGCATCCCGCTCCCCCGGGAGCCCGCCGAAGCCCCTTCCCACGGGAGCGCGGCTGCCAGCCCAGCAGCCAGGCGTGGAGCGAGGCGAGAAGCCGAGCGTCGGCACAGGCGTTGCCAGCCTGGCTGGAGCACGGGGAGCAACGCCGAGCGGAAAACAGCCGGTGCGAGGCGGGGAGCAGGGTGCGGCCGAGCGCGGGACCCGCTCCCTGCTCCGCCGTGCCAGAAGCTTGCCGGGAAGCCTTAGGCGGGTGCTCGCGTCTCTGCGAGCCTCACCCCGCAGGGCCACGCTGGGCACGCAACGCTCCGTCCCGCTCTGGCATCGCGGCTCAGCCCCGTTCGCAAACCCCACGGCGGTGAGCGAGGGGCGAGGGGCAGACCCAGGGCAGGGACGCCGAAAAATATGCCTCCGTCCTGTGGAAAATTACAGAAGTATTTTTTTTTTTTAAGGGTTACGTGGTTGGGCTTTTTTTTGCACCCTGTTTGTGCAGGTATTTGTCAGAGGATATTTTTAAATGAGCGCAGCGCTCGGGCTGAAGCTAGCCAGCGCTGCATGCAAGCGGCCAGGGCTCCGGCATTCCTGCGGCTCGGGCCAGCGGGGACCTGCTGACCCGGCCGGAGAGGTCGGCCGGGAGAGGACGTGCAGTTCTCTGCCTCTGCCCACGGGGAGGGAGAAACACCAGGCTTTCCAAGAGGAGAGCTCAGCTCCCGGGACGCCCCGAAGCAAGGCGCGTCTCCTGATCCGGTTGCTCAGCACGAGGCACTCGTCCCAAGACATCGTGACAGGCAGACCCGTCCGGCAGCGAGCCTGGCCCTCCCCGCCTTGGCTGACACACGGCCCAAAACCCAGGGCCATGCTCGCCCACCGGCTCCTCTCCAGCAGCTTTGCAAATCAACAGCACGGCCTCAGCCCTCGGGTCCCGGCGCAGGAGGTCCCACCCTGCACAGAGGAGCCCGATGGATGCGGTCACCGGCTCCCTGACTGCCTTGGGGACAGCCGGTCCAGTCTGTGCCCTTCGCATCGTGCTTCCAGCCTGCAGCAACGCAGACCTTCTGCCTTCCCCAGAGCCCTCCTTTCCTGCCTGCCTCAGTTTCCCCTAAGCCTGGTGTAGCTTGCAAGAGCTGGGCCATGTAAGGGGTGGTGCACGTGATGGGCACTGCTGCAGCACAGAGGGGTGACAGGCAGGTGAGCTCCTGGACGAGGGCAGGAAGGGACCTCTGAGACCTCATCCTCAGACGACGCACACTCTACACGTGCACCAGCGCTTGCTAACTCTGAACCACGCGATCCCCGTGCAACACCGGGCATGCCCTCGGCAGCCGGGCACAGGGCGAGGTGCCGCAGCCTGGCAGGGGTGCACCATCGCGGGGTCGAGCATCTCACAGCGGAGTGAAGGGTCAGCATGGCCCAGGCCCTGACCCAACTTTTGGGAAGAGCCACCTCCAGCCAGCCTCGGATGGGGGTCTTCTGGGTTGGATTTGAGCCTGTGATCTGCTCTCCACCCGTCCTGCTCCCGCGCAGAGGGCCAGTGGCCAGTTACTTCTGGGGTTATGAGACACAGCCAAGGGCCAGGAAACGTGGGTGCCACAGGCACCTTGTCCTGCTGGGTCTGGGGCTCTTTGCTGTGGGTACAACCATGGGGAAACCCTTCCTGGTGGTGGGCCATGGTTAGGTGGTCATGCTGTACGTTGCACAGGCCCTGGTGAACCAGGACATCCACCATCAGCTCTGGCCAGACCAGCACCACAGAAGTCTTCTTCTTCCACTTGCCATGGCCATTTGACACAGTGAAGGAGGTAAATTAGGATCCAGGAGCCCACTTCTCCACTTTGGAGATGTGTTGTGGGTCAGAGGAGCTCAGCTACTTCTCCTGGGTAGTGAGTGGAACTAGAGGGTGTTGTTTCATGCCCGGCTTTCCCCAGACAGTGGTGGAAACACAGAATTCCTCAACGTCTGGGCTTTACACTGTTCCTGGGGCTTTGCCTCTCCCCAGACTCGGTGCAAAGCCTGTGTTCCCTTAAAACCACTCCTCTTGTCTATCAGAAGCTCGGCTGGCTTTGGCAATGAGCTAGCGAGTCTGTGTCAAAGTCTGTTCTTGTCAGCAAATCTGGATGAATTATCTAATCTTCTCCAGGCCTACAACAAAATGTATGTCTCGAGCCTCCAATGCACTGCAGACCTGCCAATAGCTCTGCAATTAGTTGCCTAAAAGCTGGTCAATCTACAGAGCTCTTTAAGCACCAGCGAGTAGGAGATGAAGTGTTTCGGTGCCAGGTAATCTGCATTTAAATATTGCACGCACCACTACCCACGATGAAAAGGTAGGAACTGGAGGGCTGCAGACAAACTGGTTAAGCAACTAAGCAACGCATATGTGATGGGAAGCTGGCAGTGAAGGCATGCACCAAAACCCTTACCCCAGCCCTGAGCATCCACCTCAGCCTTTCCTGCAACCCCCCTGCCCTTCCCAGCATCCCCTCAGGCCCGTGGTCCAGCAGCACTCAGCCCCTGCTCAGCCGAAGATCTCACCCTGGACCAAGCGAGGCAACATCCCCGCTCCTCCCCTTGGCAACCTACGGGCTGAAACACTCCTCCACCTCGCGTGCCTCTGCCCGGACATCCCTGTGGCCCCTTCTTTGTGACAGAAGGTGTCAGGACAGAAATCCACAGGAAAATCCCTGTTCATGAGCAGGGTTGACACGAAGTATGCCCTCTCCCAGGGGAAAGAGCTATGGGTAGCTCCCAGTTGGTGGCACATGCCAAGAGGTCAGCCATCAGTCCATCAGTGGAGAACGGGCACCTGTCATAGAAAAAGCATAGCCAAAACGCCCCCATTTCCCTATTTATTGCAGCAGAATGTATGGGACAGTGCCAATGCAACCTTTTTTATGGTCAGCTAACACAGCTGAGGAGGAACTCTACACCGTGCAAACACTATCTTCTTCCCCTTGCAAGCCATATCACACCTATGTGATGCCCAAAGACAGCAGGACCTGCTCTGCTCCCAGGAGATCTCAGCCCATGAAAAGAGCCAACAGATGGGTCCAAAGAGAAATGGGGAGCACTGGGAGCAAGGGGTCTTCCAGACCAGAAGCTTCGTCGTGTTGAGGGTTACAGGCAGCACAGAGGCGGAAAGAGGTGTGAAGGAGAGCAATGGGAAAGATCGGTAGATAGTTACAGGCCTTCACCAAGTGTGGAGGACATCAGAGAGGAAGACACCAATGGGTTATGTCTGCTGAAGGTCATGTAAACCCCTGGGCACGGGTAATAATAGCCGTGCACTGTACTTAATCCCGCAGACATGGGGAGAGCTCTGCACAGACCCCCACCATCATCTGCAGCACAGCTGCCGTCAGCCTCCCAGATGTTTCCCCACACGTAAAGCAGAGTTACCAGAACCCCAGTTTGTGCTGGTTTAGCAGGACATTATCGCTGTCGCTCCCTTAAGAAAGCTGGAGGTGGTGTGTGGAAGTGGGAGTTAAGCACTTCTTTCTGCAAAAAATCTCAGGATTAGCTAAAAATGTTCATCAGAGGCCATTCACCGACACGTTGGACAGTCCCGTCACAGCTGGTGCAAGCACAGCCGTGTGAGTACCTGAGGAATTATGCAGCAAACACCGCTCTAAGCACACTTCTTTGGAGTTTGAGCCCACAGCCATTACAGTGGCAGGGTCCCTTCAGTGCAGCGGTGCGCACATCCACGTGGGCAGATGCCTCCAAGGAGGCACAGAAGGGCTGGGAGGCTCTTCAGATGCATTTGACAGTGTCGCTGCAGTGAACGCTCTGCCTGTCCGTGCAGACACGCGCTGGCCCCGTGCCCGGGGAGGGAGGTGCTGCGCCTTCTCTCTTCCACGGAGCAGCTGCAGCCAAGCTGGTTTCCCCACACCGTGCATCTCCACCCCGACTGGTGTCTTCTCCTCCCACCTCCCCGGGGAGCCTTTTGAGGGGGTGGCAGGTGCTGTGGTTTTGGTGCTCTCCCTGGACTTGGTTTCTGGTCTGTTCAGCAGCCTCCAGGGTGGTGTTTTCAGCCCTCTCCTACCAGGGTTTTCACCAATTGTGCTCAGGATCTCCCATGCAGTCTTCCGTGGCCACCTCCCCATGTGCGCACCTCTGTCTTGGTGGGAGAGATCATGCCTGGAGATGCAGACCACGTGGTCGGAGATGCTTACAAAGGAGCTGAGGCATTTGGACCTCCCTCTGCTCAACACTCGTTAGACTGCAGCTAGATACCTCATCTCATTTTGGGTCACCCAATGGGCACCAGTAAAGCAGAACGAGTTCAGAGGAGGTCACTAAGACTGTCCCAGGACTGGAGCATGTGAGGAGAGGCTGAGGGAATAAAGTTTCTTTAGCCTGAGGATGAGAAATCTTCAAAGGGGGGATTTTCAAGGCCTTCTACAAGAAGGTCATTGAGAAGGCAAACGCAGGCTCTCCACAGCTGTCCACAGTAAGAGGACAAAAGACAACAGAATGGAAACAAGTGAGGTTTGGACTGAGTATAGGGGAAAATTTTTTCACCATTGGGAAAGTCAAACATTGTAGCAGGTTGCCCAGAGAGGCTGTGCAGTCTCTGTCCTTGGAGGCCTTCAAGACCTGAGTGGTCTTGAAAAAACTCCCTGAGCAACCTGGTCTGATCCTGCTTGGAGCAGAAGGTTGAACAATAGATGTCCGGAGTTCCTTCCACCCTGAATTTTCCTGTCAAGCTGTGTTGCTGCACATGGTGGAGCTTTCTTTTTCTGTACACCTTTTCCCTTATTGCATCTTCTGTCTGAATTTCTTAAAAAGCCATTTCACTGTTGAAGGAATGTCTTGGGGAAGTCTTTCTGCTTTCACTTCAGGAGCATTCAAGATTGTTTCCATTTTCTTGTGGCTTGGGGGATTTTTCTCACCCGTGATTGATAGCGTGCCACATACAGCAAGCCCTACACGAGCACTGAAGTTGCAAAGCAAAGCAACTCCAACCCACAGAAATGCCACAAGTGAGATAGATAGTCCACAAAACCGTAACTGTGCCTTCTTATACATATTCAGGCTGCAGGGTATTTAATTACAAGATCCCAGATTATTAGCACGCGGTCCTGCCTTTTTCCGTGAAGGAGGAATGATGCATCTTGAATGACAAGCTGCTCAATACTTTATCTTCCTCAGTGCTTGTTCAGTGAATCACAGGCTCATCCACGTCCAAACCTTGCTCTGAGCGAGGCACAAGGGGCCTGTGTCACTCCTGGTGTGAGCAAGACAGGAACCACCGGCAATGCATCAACAAGGGAAACCATCAAATGTAGCAGAGTTATTTCTGCCTTCCTCCATACAGCCACCTCTGATGATCTCACTTCTGCTCCACCCACCCACCTCCCTCTCGAAAATTATTCTTTAATCCCAGGGGAAGGTCTTGGGAAGCTCCTTTGGGGGCATTTATAGAGGGGCAGGGCTGCAGGGCAGTCCCATCCAGAGGTCTGGCCGTGCAGGTGGGAGGGATGCAGCCCACCGACCAGCCTGCACCAGGACATCACTGGAGAGGGTGGAGGTCGTCGATGCCCGTGCATCTCGTTGAAGGTGCCAGCCCTTGGGCAGGACCTGGGCTCTGGGCTCACAGCAGAGCTTCCCCCGGGGCGAGCTGCAGCTGGGGTCTGAGCAGACCCTGCTGCTTCCTCTGCGGGCGCAGCAGTGCCTGCCCCGGGCTGGGATGTCCAACGCAGCTCCGCTCCTGCTCTGGGGGCCAGGCTGGAGCAGGCAGCCATGCCAGCCCTCTGCAGCTGCGTGGGCACCCGGGTCGCCGTGCCTGAGAGCGTGGGACCCGCGTCTTGCCTGCCTGGCACCCAGCCTGGGTAGGCCAGCTCAGGGCAGGAGCCAGCTGTCTGCCCCGAGCAAGGAGCAGGCAGGGAGCTGGCCCCGCTCGGCTCAGCGGAGAGCAGCTTAATGATTGCTGGAAGGCTGCCATTGAAGGAAGAAGAAAAAAAGGTGTCAGTGAAAACTTATTTAGTCAAGCGGGCTTCCCTGGCACAGGGACCGGGGCTGGGCAGCCCCCCTCTCTGCCGTGGTCCTCACCCCATGCCAGGCAGGGAGCAGAGCGGAGCTGGGAGCAGGCAGAGCCGTGGGATGAGCGTTTGGGGCTGCGCAGTCCTCTGCGAGGGGACGGGGAATGGGGGAGCCGCAGGCCAGCCTGGTTCTGCCACGGCTTGCAGGTGCTTTCTAGAGCTCAGTATCCTCCCAGCAGCAATGGTGGAGGAAAAGCAAGGCCTTTCCAAAAAGCTTGCATCCCTGGAGCTTCTCCCCCTCCTGCCTGCACACTGTCTATTCTGCCTGCAGCACCTCATATGGAGCCGCCCATCCTGGTCCTGCCCAGCAGCCCGACCCTGATGAGGAGGGGTCCCACCACTGCCACAATCCAGAACACTCTCTGCTGATCCATCAGGGCCCCCAAAAGCACACACAGCCCATTCATCACCTGGTTAGAGGACACATCCTTCCCTGGGGACAAGGTTCTGCACCCATGGGTGACCCTTCATGGAGGAAGACACAAGGATGGCTCCAGCTCCCTCACTGTGCTGCACTGTGTGGCTCAGAGCCAGTCCAGCCCTTTAGGATGTTCAGGTATGAGAAGAAATCCTTCCCTTGGTTGTCAGTGGGTTGGTAACGACAGCAACTGGGGTGTTTTCTTGCATGCAGGACCCACCAGGATATTTCTTTGCACGTGGGGGTCTCCTACCTTTTTCCACAACGTTGCATGCCAGGGACCATCTGCCAGTGATGTTCCCACACAAGCTGCTCAGGTGCCTTCTGAGGTCTGGAAAAGCGCCGGTGCTTTTGTAGCCCAAAACATCCCTCCTAGCCCGGGTTTTGTACCGATAACTTCAGGCCACGCTTCCTCCTCCTTCCCAAATCCGCAGGTGTTTCACCAGGGAGGGCATCCTTGTTAAAAAATGCCACCTACTTTGCTTGCATCCAGCTGTAAAAGCACCAGCTGTTCTGCTGGAGCCCTCGCCTCCCTGCACTCCTCGCTCAGAGGAGGTCTCCCACTTTGCTCCCTGACTCCCATCAGCATGCAGTGCTGTCCGTGAGGAGAGCTTTCCTGCGGAGGGAGAAACTTCGAGCATCTCCTGCCCGCCTGCCCGCACCAGCCTGGCTGGCACCCCTGCCCCAGGGCAGCGGTCCAAGCAGCCCGGGAGGACGGGCAGACCCCGAGTCAGCCGAACAGATGGGCTTGGATGCAAGCAGCCAAGAGGCCATGTAAATACATGTCGTGTTTGGAGGACAGAGTTCCCATCAGTGAGTAACTGGCTGGCTGGCCGTGCCTGTTTTGTAGGCAGGGGAATGCTCGGCTGCTAATCCATGTAATCCTGCTCTGGGCTGGATTCATTTTAAAAAATAAAGAAGTGGCTGAGAGCAGTTTTTGGTCCTTCTGACTCAAGTGCTGGGCTCTGACGGGGAGAGGCAGAACCGCGGGAGCCTTATTTACGTTGATTTTCCCTGAATATCCTGCCTGGATCAAGGAGTTAAAGGTCTACAAGACAAGAGTAACCTGCAAATCAGGCGAGGGTATCCCAGTTGGCACACAGGACATAAAGATCTGATTAGCCACTTGCCTGTACTTTAACCCCCGTTTAGTGCACCATTTTCATATGCAAATCTGGTGCCCAGGCGTGCATACAAATGAAACAGGCTGCTGTGCCAGATTTTTGAAATATTGGTCAAAGAGCAGAGCACCACTGGAATAAAACCCCCAAACCATCCCCTAGCGCAGGACAGCCAGCCAGGAGGAAGACCCTCCCTCGGGCTGTTTTTTGCCATGGTTATGGTGGTGCAGCCCTGGGGGCTCAGCAAACCTGCTCTGTGCTGGGACATCCCATGGGGACAGCAGCATCCTCAGGAGCATGCGGAGAGCAGCCACCAGCCCGGTGCCAGGGAAAGTTTTTCTCGCCCCGGCAGCTGGAGAGCATCGAAGGGGCTCTGCAGCGACGCGGGCAGCAGCCTGCAGAGGCATCTGCACCGCTCAGCTCGGTCAGCGCCTGCTTTTGTGTCGCATGGACCACAGTCTGGCTGGTGACACAGCTTTGGCCAACCTCTCCCCCACCCCAAGAAAACCTCACGAAGGGCAGCAGCAAGTCTACCTGACCTGTCCTGCATGAAAGAAAAGAATGTGTCGTCTCCAAAACAGGTCTCGCTTTTCTCCTAGGAGAGGGGCAGCAGTGACCTACAGTGGCGTGCCAGGAGGAGCCAGGGCCTGAAGGGACTTGCACCCACTGTGCATCAGGCTCCTTCGGTTGAGAGCCAAGTTTCTGTGATGATCTCAGGGCCAGATTCTCAGCTGCAGCTGCTCTCAGCCGGCAGAGGCACACACCCCAGCCTGCTGAAACTGGCAGGAGGCAGAAGCCAAAGGGGCCTTTGCGAAAATTCACCTGTGGTTGTCGCAGCCAGAGACAATCTGGCTGCTCTGCCTCGTTTCTCCAGGTTCCCTGGTAGGGTGCCGGTGCCCGCGTCCACCCATCCCCAGTGTGGGAAATGCCTGATCCAGATTCAGGGCTCATTAGCAAGTCAAGTTCCTCATGAAAAGCAGGTTCTTGATGCTGCATCTGACTGTGAGTAACTTCACATGGTTGCACAACACTTGCTTGTGCCATCTCGCTTCCCTTTCCATCCTGACGAAACCTGAAGCTCAGGCATCACCCTCGGCTGGTGCTGGCAGATCCCCATGGCACGTGGATAATGCTGTACTCAAGACACTTGCAGGACTGTTCCCACCAGGTTTCTCAGGCCAGGAAAATCTGTTTCCCAGGTGAAACATCCTTAGCTTGGAAAGGAAGAGGACCTGACTCTATCAGACTCTTAAACTCCAGCTAGAAACAAACGTGGCAACCCTTGCTTGGTCTTTTCAGGCTAACTTCTCACCAAAGTCCACAGATGAGCCTCAGAGCTGTTTTGCTGCAGGTTGGTCACTGGGCTGGGGCTGTCCTACACTGCACTGGTGCAGGGGGTAGGAGACACTGGAGAGGACAAGGCTGTGTCGGGATGCACATTGGTGTCTCGCACATGGAAAAAGGCGTGGAGGGGGTGAAGGAGCATGGAGAAGCTTCCATTTTGGGAGTTCCCCCTGAATTCTGGCCAAATAAAACCTCACAGGAATTAGCCACGTCTGTGCCAGAGGTGAGAACATCTCTGCTTGCGTTGGACAGCTGTGAGTGTCCTGCAAAGCAGAGGCCCAGCAGGAACAAGCTGTCCCAGGTCTGATGGGCAGTAGGCACTGCCCGGGTGAGGCTGCAGGAGGGACAGCAGGCAGAGGAGCCCCAGGGACGTGCTGAGGGACACAGCACAGTGTTTGCTCTTCTCTGGCCCGCCGGTGTCTCGGGACATCTGCAAGCCCCAGACTGTGGGTCTGATGCCTCCGGTTTGTTAGGCTGGCATGGACTGCCAGGTCTACACCCCCACGTTAATTAAGCATTCACTGTATTGACACCATGCTCAACAGTTTGCATCAATTACCCCCAGCAAGTCTAACAACCACAGGAAACCTGCAGGCATGCACCACACGTACACCCTTCGGTGCGTCGACTGGGGTGTCTGCCACGCATCCATATTGGGCACTGAATGGCCCAAATGTGGCCATGCCCCTTGGAGCATCCTGCATATCTCTTTGGGCTTCTGTGATCTAGGTCTTCTGAAGGCACTGGAAGATACCGTAGATGCCCACAGAGCCCTGGGTCACCTCTGAATTTATAGGGGACAAGCAAGGTAATGGCCCGGTGTCACACAAGGAGGCATGGAGGGCAATATGCCCTGTGCTCAGATGCAGTGGGTGAAGGCAGGGTATGGGAGCCACCACGAGCATCCCTCTGAGGCCCACCAGGTCCTCACCAAACAGTGGCAAGTGAGAAAAGCTTTCAAGACACTCAAGGAAAAAGGTTTCTGTTAGTCCATCTTGTCGAAGAAGGTTGAGAGAAGTCTTGTGCTCAGGTCCTGCAGCAGGTGAGCGGCTGAGCACAGCATCTTCTTTTGCCTTGTCTTTGCTGGACTGAGGCCTCACCATCACTGGGTGGGATCAGACCCCACGCTCACAAAAGCACAGAGCAACACTCCCGTCTCATGCGGAACCACCTCACCACAGAAGCTTGGGAGTCCTCAGCAGGCACTTCCCCATAACCAGCCTGTGTCCTGGGAATATGTACCGTCTGACACAGAGATGCTGGGGCAGGTTCTCAGAGCAGTCCTCACCCACCCTCAGGGACCCCAAAGGGCTGCAGGACCCTGTTCCTCCCCGCTCCCCATGAGGACCGCGTGCCGCCCAGCAGACAGGACACCCTGCAAGGGGAATCTATCTCCTTGCACAGCAGCGCCTGTCAACTGCAAACCTTTCACTGCCTGGTGATTTAGCTTCCCTTCTGCCTCAAATTAGGGAAGCAAAAGTTTTAACGTAATGGAAGTCAGTGCATTGGCCTCGCAAGTAGTTAAAATTTAAAAAGGCGACAATAAATCTGCTGAGCTGAGAAGAGCTCTCAAAAAAAAGGGATAGATTTGTTTTCTCTTTATTATCTTCCAGGTGATTTTCAAGGCTCGCTGGTATTTTATTTCTTGTTAATTGTTCTCCCTTCTGAAGGAAGAGCTCTGTCACCTCCCAGACCCTGAGCCAGGCATGGGCGACTGGCAGGGCAAGAGCAGCAAGGTGAGAGTTAATGCCATACCTGCATTCCTCAGGCGGGGCTCGCCCTGGTGCTGGGTCAGATGCTTTTTCTTACCTTCTTCCTTTCCCCAGATCAAATTGAAAGGTTCAAGGTCATGTGTCCTTAAGAAGGGAGATCCACATTTCAGAGAAGCGCAGATTTTTGAGCTGTTATCACCGACTGCTCTGAACCTCGACCTTTCCTGCTGCTGCAGAGCAGCGGAGGACTGCACAGCTCACCTATTCCCTTCTTCAAGGGCTCGTGGAGCTCAGCACGCCTGGGAAGACCTGAGCATCCCAAACCCTGCAGATCGTGGGTCTTCCTGCTGCCCGAGCCAAGCAGAGCTCAGCCTCGATGAAACCCTGAAACCCAAAAAGCGGTGAGCAGGCTGGTGCACTGCTGCGGAGGGGGTCTCCCCACAGGCGCTGTCCCGTCTCGCATCTCCTCACCGCACCCCTTCCAGTTCTGTGTGTCTTGTTTCCCCGTGAGCCATAGAAGGGGACAGCTGGTGGGAAGAGACTCAGGCTCTGTTTGGGATCTCACCCAAAGTTTCTGAGCAGCAGGAGGTAACAAAGCAAGCTGGGAAGAGAAAAGCAATGCTGAAGGCTGCAGTCACATCCTTCTCCTCCTAGCCATGCCCCATTCCTCTGGCACAGCTATTTACTGCTCCACGAGACCTGACAACAGAAGCTGGAGCTGAACTTTCAGTAGCTGACCTATACAGAGCACAGGCCACCAGACCCCAGAGAGCAGGTCCAGAACTGGTCACCTCAACCTGGGAAAAAACAGAGACCTGCAAGGCTGACAAGGCTGGAAAGGAGCTAGCAGCTTTGGGGGTGTGATGGGGAAGGGAAAACTGAAGGTGCCTGGGGAGGAGCGTTTGTGGGGTCTCACCACCTTCGTTAGGACCAGGCAGACAAATAAAAGTTCACCAGAGATTGAAAACCGGGTGACTTGAGAGTCTGCATCAGTCTGGGATCAAAATTTGGAGTTTTCTGGAGGAAACTGGACTAAAAGGCACAAGAAGGAACAATCTCCTGTGTGTGTGATTGCTCACACGGCCTTATGTGGATCAGGAGCTCTGGACTTCAGTGCCCCTTATTCCAAGTGTCTGGATGTAGGAGCAGTTGCTCACAGCACTGCCCAAAACCAGCAGCTCCTGTTGGAGCGTGTTGAGGTAAAGTCTTCATCTTCCTGGAGTCGTCCATGTGAATCCCTTATAAGCAGTTAAATAAGACCATGAAGAATTAATCACAACCGCAGTGATTTACGAGTGCTAAACTCACCGCAAGCACCGGGAGAAGCTGCCAGCTGCCAGGGTTTCTATTCCAGGGAGCCCCAAGCACCAGCAAAGCACGAGAGGGTGTCACTGAAGATGGCACGACTGAGAAGGAGCAAGTGGCTCCAAGAACAAGGCCCCTTTCCATCCCAAAATTCTCCTACACAAACCGCCTCCGTGCAGGAATCTCCCAGGGAGGACGGTGAAGCTGGCACTCACTGTGGAAGGGGAAGAGCCGAGCGTGCCAGAGCCGCAGGGCAGAGCCTTGCTGCGGGTGCGCAGGCTGGGGAAGCAACAGAGCTGCTGCAGAGGAAGGAGGGATCTGCACAGGCTTCTGCAGAGGATGCTGCACACAAACACCTGCATCTCTGGGCATTTTTCTTTGCAGGGTCCAGTCCGCTGCAGACAAAAGCTTCTCCTGTCAAGGACCTGACTGGCAAGGCCAAGGCCAGGATCAGGATGGATGGGAGAATGAGCCACTTTGACTGGCAGGTGGCTGTGGGTTGTGACCTCTCCACCAGGCTGAAGAGGGTTCTGGGCTAGTGAAAGGGGCACAGCTAGAGGTGGGCAAGGCAGGAGGAAACGGGAGATTAATTAGAGCTGGGGATGGAGAGCATCATGGAAGCAGACTTTCAGCAGTGAACCCGCTCCCCTGGCCCGGATGGCTTTCCTTGGAGCTCCCTGATGAGCCACCCTGTCTCTGTGCTCCTCTGCTGCTGACGCTGAGTGGCTGGGGAGCAGTTCTTGGGGACATCATTGAGCAGTGATGAACCAGTGCATGGCGTAAGGCAGTCTAGAAACAGGTCTGGGATGGCCCAAGGGATGAAAAGCAGGGATCAGGTGAGGAGGAGGAGATGGGAAAGGCAGAGGGACGCACCAGCATGCAAGAGAGAGCTGGATGTCACAGGAGACAGAGCAGAGCCAAGGTCTCAGTGGAGGAGGCAGGTCTGTGATGCACCTTGAGGCTCACACCTGCTCTTTCAGCACTTACCCTGTGCCTGTGAGCAAACCAATGCTGCCCCAGCTCTGGGCACCATTCAGCGAAACAAACCCCACAGCAACCACTCATCCCGGCCCCCTCAGCACATCCCAGGTGGCTGCACAGAACCTTCCCTTGCAAACAGCTCAGCCAGCACCCCTGGCTCTTCCCTGGCAAACACACAGCTGGGCGTGGGGCTGGGACCCACAGCATGACAGCAGAGGTAGGTGCCAGGCAGGGAGTCCCGGTGCTGGGCATACTGGGATCGTTCTGCAGAGACCACGCTCCCTTTCCTAGAGCTAGAGCAGGTGAGTCTCCAGGAAGGGGTCTCAAAGAAGGGACTCATTCACAGGCAGGCGATCCCAGTGCTCACCCAGACCCAGATGGAGCTCACTGTCCCCAGACACAGGTCGGCTGAACAGCTGTGCAGTGTGGGAATGCAGGCAGCTCGGTGGATTCCAGTCGTGGCTGGGTGCCGGCAGGACAAACAGCAGTTTCTCCAGATAGATAGGATTTCCACTGCTTATCAGAGAGAGCCTTGTCTACGCTCGGCTGAATGGGACGCAGTAGTCATAGCTTCTTAGAGGGAGAGTTGTTTAATTTTTGTCATGAAACAGCCTGTTCTGGCTGCAGCTCTTGGCATGAGGTCCAGACAAGCTCATGAGAGGTGGAGGAAGCAATGGTGAGCAATGTGGCTGTTGGCTGCCCAGCTGGACCTGGCTGGATCCCACCAATGGGTCAGTGCTCTCCCCAAGGCGATCTTCTCACCATCTCAGGAGCCATTAGATCTTGGCCAACTCTGGACATTCTTTTGCGCTGAGCATCTTTACAAAGCCAGTCAGCAAAAATTGTTCTCTCCAGGCCTGCAGAGAGTGAAGCAGCAGCTCTGAAGGATGAGACCTCAAGACCTCCCCAAGTAGCAGCACATGTGCTTGCTTCAGAAGATGGTCAGAAATCCTTTCCCTTTGCAAAGAGGTGCTGGCTACCAGCGAGCGATCCTGTTTTCACTCAACCTGTGAATCCCCAGAGGGTGATGCCTAGGAAGGTATTTGCTGGGACTAACAATTTTTCCACTCATTTTTTCTCCTTTTTTTACTGTGTGTTGGTTGCACAGAGTAGTGACATACCAAGGCATGCAAAACCTCTCCCTGCAGACTTTTGCTGCCCGAAAACTCTTTCACAAACGGTGCAACACCACAGCATGCCTTATCTGAAGGAACTTACATTTTATGTCTACGGATACTACAAGCACTGCATCAAAATGAACAAGATCATCAAGAGCATGGTGATGCCCAGGGTAAAATGCCAAAAAGTTATTCCTACCTGTCTGCTCTATTCAAAACACAACTGGATATGATCCTGGACAGCCTGCATTAGCTACTCCAGAGAAGAGGGCTTGGACTGGATGATCTCTGAAGGTCCCTGATAGCTTCACTTCCGAGCCATGTGGTACAGCCCAGCATCATGGAAGGAGCAGCTCTGCCACCCATATGTCCCCTACTGCCCAGGATTAGCTCCTGCCCGTTGCAGCATCACATCTCCTCACTCTCTCACCAGAAGCAGGCTGGGGACCACAGCCACTGTCTGTCTGGACCCTCAGTGATGAGCATCCTCTTCTCCTGCTACTTGCCCCAGCCTCCTCGCTGAGTAGGTGCCAAACGACGAGTGCAGCACCATCCTAACCATTTCTGGCAGGGGATGGCCCATGGGATGCAGCCAGCAGCTTCCTCAGCCTGGGGACCAGTGCTCTCAGTTACCAGGAGGCATCTCCACATGTGGAGTAGTTTGCGCGCCAAGGTACAGCAGCAACAGGCACAAGGTGTGCCCAAACCTCCGTCTGCAGGGTCCAAGGACTTCCTCTGCCCCATGGGGTTTACAGAGAGCCACCCGCTGCAGAACAAACATCCAGGTTCAAACCTACAGCACCGACTGCCCCTCCACTAACCAGCACAGTCCTCAGGGATTCTGCATGTGCTGGGCAGACCAGACCAGCCCTTGCATCACACGTGTGGAATAGAGCAGGGAGGAGATGTCCTGGCAAGGACCAGGGCTAACACACGCTGGGACATTTTCAGTCTGCGCATTAACCTGGGACTCCCAGTTTTCTCTTTTGCTGCAATCTGAAGGCTGAAGATTGTATAAAGACCCCAGCAGGTCTGAGCGTTCTGTCACAACCCAACAGGAGCCAATCTAGAATTTTACACTCAAATGAAAAATTGATCAGTTCCTCACTAATACTGGGAAGTTAGATTCGAAGACTGAAAAGGGCACCAAATTTTATTTTAAAGGGGTTATTTTCATCTGCAAGCTGTGTCATTAAAAGCTTCAAAACCTGACAGTGAAGCCCGGTAGCACCTCAGCAGATAACACACAGTCTGTGTGGCTTGGAGGCAACTGTGCCGCTTAACCTGCTTTTCCCCAGCGATCTCACAGCGGTGTTATCTGAATTTCCCCCAGCCATCCAGTTATCTGATGAGAGACTCCTGAAGCTGATACTGTTGACTTTTTAAATAATATCCAAGCTGCTTATTGATTGTAATGTGTGTGAGTCCCCCCCCGCTGAAGGACTTGGGTGTAATCAGCAGCTCTGCACAGCATCACACAAGTGCTGCTGAATGCCAGCGGCAGCTCCTGCCAGCCGCCTGGCTCGAGCATCGTGTCATCAGCCGTCCACGTCCCGCTAACACACAGATGAAACCCTGCGTCCAGCCCTCTCACCCCACAAGCCTTTCTCCTTCCTCCACGGGGATTACGGGCTGAGGATGCAGAGCATGGAGGAGAGATGCTCGTTTCACTTGAAAACACCGAACCAGAACCATTTGTCCAATGCTGTAGGTGATACGACAGAGGCCCTCTGCCACCAGCGGGTTGTGGAGCCATCAGCAAGGGCTGAAAAGCTGCGGTGCTTCATCCAGCGGTGCTTCCTGGGGCTGGTGATCTCCTCTAAGGTGGGCAGAGGGGCCTGAGAACGGGGTGATGGGCTCCAGCCTAGCTGGGGTGTGAACGTGGGGCACAGGCACTCCGTGGTCTTTGGTGGTGGCCCAGGAAAGGAAACATCTTCTGGAAACCACCACCATGAGCTGCTTTCCAAAGGTATGCGTGCAGGGCCAAAGCTACCAGGACTCCACCCTGGAGGTGTGAACAGTTCGGTGTCAAGGAAAGCTGCACAAAAGAGGGTATTTGTTATAAAAAATCGCTCAGCCACATACAGTAGGGTTGACCTGCCAGGAGAGCAAGAAGCAATTTTTCCCACTTCTATAAAGCAGCAGGCAGTCCCACAACACTCGTGACCCTATACCACGTTCCAGATCCCCAGTCAGGGACCCCAGCTGCTGAGTCCTGCTGGTCTCTGACCCCTGGCCCAGGACACAGGAGCCTCCCTTGCCTTGTCCTGGGTCACCTCTGCTCCTGGGCACCAGGTCCCGATACGAGCTTCCAGGCAGCTCCTGTTACACCCATGCTTGGGCTCTCCCCATTTGCTTTCGTGTTTCTGGGCTGGGAGAAGGTGACAGCAAAAGCTGAATTTGCCGAGGAGTTACCTGATTCCAGAAACTGAAGCTTTAAGAAAAGCACCACATCTTGCAACAGAATGAAAAGGTTTTGCCCATGTTTTTGCTCCGGGAATGCAAGAGCCCGGGGGAGAAGGCAGGCACAGGAGGCAGGTTAGCTGAGACCAGCCCCCCCCAGCATGTGCGTGTAATAGAGTGGCACGAAGGCAAGTGAGCTAAATATTAAACGCTGGCAGATCAAGCCAGGAAAGACTTGGAGGAGCAGCTTGCTAATGGTGTAAAAGCTCGTAATAAAAGCTTTTTCAAATACATCAGAAGCAAAGAGCCTGCCAAAAAGTCTGCAGGGCCAAGAGATGGTGAAGATGTAAGAGAAACACTCCGCGAGGAAAAGGTCACACAGATGAATTATCTGCATCATCGTTCACAGGGAGAACCGCACGCGGTCCCTGCGCCAGAGCGGTTCTTTGGGGATGGGGGTCTGGGAAGCATTTCAAACAGAAACATCAACCAGAAACAGGAGCAAATCACCAGAATCAGGTGGATTTAATTCAGGAGATCTGAGGAGCTCAGTGTGGAAACTGCTGAAATACTGAGCTGCAATTATCCTCCGTAGGAAAGGGGTGGGGAGGGCAGACCTGCCACCTCCCAAAAAGGGCTCGAGAGGCAACCCAGGCAGGCAGACCAGAGCCTGGCTTTGTACTTGGTGGGGAGTGCAGGGTTTGTGGGGAAGTGCAACATTAGTTTGTTAGACTGAATGATGGTGGTGAGTAAAAACAGACAAGTTTTAAGCACATGAAACTGGAAATCTGCTCCCATCACATTGTCTGTTCTTCACATCTGCCCTGAGACTGATGCCTGACTCACAGACCTGTGTGACTCTGCTGCCAGCCACCTACCCTGCTCCTCAGCCAAAACAATCTCTACCCAAGCTGGTCATTAACCTTCAGCCCCTGGGGCGGCACAGCTGCCTGCCCTGTTTTAGGTGCTTCCCTCTGGATGAGAGGAATTGTGCCTTCCACATGCTGCTCTCACTGCCTTGGCAGTGTTAGGTTTACGGCTGGACTCAGTCATCTTAAAGGTCTTTTCCAGTCTGATGATTCTATGATTCCCTTGTAGGGAAATTTGTATGGCTGGGTGTCACATAAGCAGCTGCAGTTTGTACAGATGAATCCAGCAGCGAGTAGCCAGGAAATAAAACTACAGATTAAATTCAGCACCAAAGAATACAAGGCAACATACACGGGAAAGAGTAAGGCTACAGGCACGTGTGCAGGGATGGACTCTGAATTAACTCCTGTTACCAAGTGAAGCGGGCAGAGGAGCGCTGCAGAGAGGGCAACAGAAACATCAGTTCAAAACTCAGTGATGGTCTGAAAGGCAAACTGCAGGAGAGGAGCAGAGATCAAAACACAGCGCATCATTTTGCAAACCTACGATTCTGCAACGTATATATACAATGCATCCCTGCCATCGCAAGGGGAACTGCAAATGAGGAGGGCACCAAGAGGCAGACCTGAGGGTTTTGGCATGGATTATCTTCACCCAGGTGGAAAGAAATCGATGCCCCTCCAGCGTGGGGAAGGTGTGAACAGGAGAGGTTTGACAGCAGTTTGTAAAATCATCGGCAGCACCAGGAGGGGAGCATTGGTATTTCCCACATGGCAGGTGCGGAGGTCACCCCATGGAAAGACCAGGTTAAACCTGTGGGTTCACGACCACCTGATGCTGTGGAACTGAAAGTGGTCTTTAGGCTCAGGCTTGGATTAGGGTTCACAGGCAGATTTAGGCTGGAAAGGGAATCTGTGGGTGTCTAGTCCAGCCTCCTGCTCCATGCAGGGCAGGCTTCACAGAGACAGTAGCTTGCCTAGGGCTTGTTCCACTCAATTTTTAAAAATCTCTGAAGATGGAGACACCACCTCCCTGGGGCAACTGTCTGCATTGCTCTTGTGGTGAAGAAATTTTCCTCATGTCCACATGGAAATTCCCTTTTTGTAATTGTGTCCATTGCCTCCGGCCCTTTCCCTGTACACCTCTGATGTGACCCTGGCTCCATCTTCTCTAAACCATCCCTTTCCAGCAGTGGGAAGTAATTTAGAGCCTCCTTCGAAAGTTTTCTCTTCTGCAATGTGAACTGGCCCAGTTCCCCCCGCTGAGCATCATCTGTCAGGTGCTTGACCACCTCAACTGCCCTCTCCACCTCTCTTGTACTGAGGGTCCAAAACAGTACTACAGAAGAGTCATCACCAGGGCCAGCTGGAGAGGAACAGTAGCTTCCCTCAGCCTGCTGGCTTTGCTCTTGCTAGTGCAGCCCAATACAAACTCAGCCTCCACCACTGTAGGGGCACAATGGCAAGGACAGGTCCATGCCCACAGACAGGGTGGCCCAGATGCAACCACAGTCTCAGAAGGTCCAGAAGCTGCTGCTGGAGGAGCACAACAGGAAGGGTGCCTGTCTACATAGCCCAATTCTTTCCCCAGGCACCCAGCCATGGATGTAATTTTTCAAGGCGCAGTTCATGGCAAGTAAAGAGAGATCAGACATCTGCCCACAGAGTGAGGGTCTACAAGTGGTGGGGGAGAGATCCAAGATCTCCAGCTGTATTACTCACTTGAGAGTCACAGGGGCTGATAAGCAAATTAACTTGACTGCTTTGTTATTTAGGCTCATTTACTTGAGCATTTCAGAGGACATTGAGGCATTCAAGTCCTGCTCCAAGATCTTGGATGCATCACGCAGCAGAGCCCATATGGGCTCTGTGAGCACATGGGTGGAGGTTTGCCACATGCTCACGTTGTTCAGGCAGCAGCAATACTGTTTTGGAGGTGGAGGTCTATCTCAGCAGGCGTGCAATGAGCTCTGAAAACACACTGATGGATTTGGAGCCACCACGGGGGCTGTGTGTTTATACTTACCCCTGTAAGACTGGGAGTCCAGTCCCTCACCTTCTGATAATTATCTGACTCCAATATCTGCAGCCACAAGAAAAATGTGCAACTTGCCATAAAATACCCAGAGATGGCCACCTTGCTCAGGATGGCTTTGTGCTGCCCAGGACAGAGGCAGCAATCGGGAGCCCCTAGCCCTGTGGGACATCAGAAACATAAAGGCTGTTGCTGGCTCTCAAAGGGGACTGGATAGGTCCCTGGCCAGAGACGAATCTCTGCAGATCTGCATGGTAGGGTGAGAAAGAGGTGAGAAGGGTGAGCACAGCACTGGGGCTGCTCATCCGGGTAGAGCAGGGACATGCCAGCTGGCTGGGACTGGAGCACAAGAGGCCAGGACTGTGAATGTAGCTCAGAGAGCAAAGTCCCAGACCCAAGCCGCTATGCCAAATAGCTAAGCTGAAGGATAGCGAGCCTGTGCTGCAAGGCGCCAGTGCAAACCACAAGGAAGCCAGGCTGGGCATCTCTGTAGCACTACAAGCTTGACAATTAATGCATGCAAGCCACTGAATTATAGGCTGGAGACACTGGGAGCCCAAATGGCAGCTAACGAGTATTGTTGATTGGCTTTCCGGAGACCATGGAGACACAGACACTTATTCTTAGAGACATGGATCCCACAGGGACACAAGAGTGTCTCTCCGCAGCACTCAAATTCTCTCTGTCCCAGCCCTGGCAGCAGCCACTTTCCCCTTTCATCGGATGAGGAGCGAAGCAGCGACGCAGGGAAAAGGTGGTGATCAGCCCTCACCACCACCAGTTTGTTCAGCCTCAAACGTCCCAGCTAGCTTTATCTCCTCCTTTCATGCCGTGTACCTCACTTGCCCTTGTGAGGGATGGGGTGTGAGGCTGGGAGGTGCCAGTGCCCCGACAGCTGGGCAGAGCTCAAGGGATGCTTTTGCAGCAGTGGCTCTGGAAGTGCAGTGGAAAAGGTGAGGTGGGACAGCTGGGCTTCCTTAAGGCAGATCAATGGCACAGAAAAATAACCACAACATCAAGAAATCATATGAAAGCATCACATCATCACTGCTGTGCAAACACGCGCGCATGTCTGTGCTTCCAGGCTCATGATCCAACGCAGGAACATGTTTACAGTCAGTGCATGCTTCCTGCCACGCTACCAGTTAATTGCTGGAAGTATTTGAATCCTTAGTTTTCTCTCCATCTTGCCAAATCAGAGGCCATGTGCTACTGCCCTTCCTCTCATCTCCGTGCTGGATTTTTCCTCTCTGATTATTTCTGTGTTTACGCACTCCAAGCACCAGCGACGCATGAGCCTGGCACCTCCCACTGCAGGTCAGCTCCAGCACTGACTGGAGCAGCCAAGGGCAACCAGCTGGAAAATCACTCCCCAGATCCAGCACCACTGCTTCAAGGTCAAGGCAGTCGTGTCCAGGGCAGGTCTCTGGCTCTGGGGTGACAGCATCACCTTGGGAAGGTGGTCTGGTGCACACAGGATGAACTGGTTCAAACGCTGGACCAGAGCAGACCCCGCTGGGGCAGTGCAGGACAGCCCAGGGCACTCGTGTGGGCTTGTGTGGTTGAGAGACAGATCGGGGACTCTCACAAAGGCATCACTAGAGATGAATAAGCATGTTTGTAGGGAAGGATTTATTCGCCAATGCAAAAAGCAAACGCCCAAATCCCACCACTGAAGTGCGTGACTGGACATCTGAGAACATCCCCAAACTGGAGGCTACATTGCTCTGTGCTTGCGTTACAGAGAGATTTGGTCAGTGCTGAAAAGGTTGATTTCTAAGGCTGTCACCAGCTTTTTGGGCAAGGAGGATGTCTGTGCCTTTGGCAGGTTCCCCAGCCAGGAGGTGAATCTGCGTTCCTTGTGCCCCTCACCTCTGTGTCCCTCGTGCCCCTCGCCCCTGCCCAGGTGCTGGGGGGGACACAGGCTCAGACCCTGCCTCAGCTGGATACGCAGCAAGGACCTGCTCCCTTCCCCAGCTCTGCACTGCTCTGACACCCTGACCTGCCTCCAGCTCATTGTTTCCATTTGCCGTTGCCATTAAAAATAATAGTCTGAAACATGTGAAAGTGAAATGATTTGGGGGGGGAGGCATTGGATATTTTTCGTTTCCTGGAAATTCATATTCTGAGTGGGCGTTGATTTTCCAGGCGCATCAGCAGAAGGCAGAGAATTCTCAAGGTTTCTCAGAGCTGAATGGAGTTGAGTGGCAGGGTGTGGGCAGGAGCAGGTTAGGTGCACCCAGCTGCCTGCACTCAGCCCTGCCAGCCCCCAGCCCTGCCCTGAGCTCAGACCTCAACCAGGCACGCTCGTGCCAGGCTCGGTGATGGATGGTGAGGACAGGGAGGATCTGCTCGAAGGATGAGGAGCTCTGGGTTTGATGTAACCAGGAGAGACACTCTCAGCCCCTGGTCCTCCCAGTGGTGAAAAGACTCTGCTGTTCTCTTCACAGCCCTCTGACTTCCCAGCTCCAATCTGGGCAGGTCAAAGGCGTCTGCAAGGAAATTCACACCCTCAGCTATGCACTTCGCTCCAGTGGTTGCTATAATGGAAATTAGCTGGTGGGACCTCAAGGGACAAGTCTGCAGCATACGTGTCTGTGTCTGCGCATGCTTGCATCAACAGAGGTTCAAGAGAACAGTGTCTTGCAAAGCAAGAAGGTTGTTCACTATGAAGTGATGAACTGGTTGATGATGAAGGATGGACTTCTTGTCTGTTGTTGTCCCTGTGTGAGCTTGCTTCCCTTTCTCATGTTATCGAACTTGTGTCGTGCCACCACTACACGTCATTAGCAAATTGCACAACCAAGATGGCAGTGAGGTTCATGGAGTCCTGGTGGGGATGGACGCCCCTGACTCGAAGGTAAGAGCTTCCCAAAAAGGCTTCACTGCCTTCCCAGCACAGCCAAGCTGGGAGACCATGGTACCATTTTCTCTGGGTGCCTCTGAGAACAACATTTTTGTTCCAAGAAATGTACAACAATTACCTCTTATCAAAAATCCATCATTTCACCAAAAACCCCACGGACATGATTTTCTTTAATTTTCCATTTGTTATTGTTGAAATGATAATTTGCCCTTTTTTTCCATTTTCAGGGGGTTTCAGCAGATTGCTGTATTCCATGTCCTTTTGTCAGACCCTGGTTACCACAGGATGAAGGGCATCAGTCTTGTTCCCTGGTGTTTTCTTTGTAATTTTCCCCTTGCTAATGCCTAATTTTGTAAATTTCTTCACATTAGAGAAGCGGCAAAAAGGACTGTGGGTAAAGAAAAAAGGTGAAATATTAAAATAAATCCAGTCTTTAATAATTCTGGGTATCATTCTTCTGGGATTAATAATGGCAAGATGAAAGAAATGGGGAAGGTGGAGAGGAATATGAACAGCCCAAATCTCTTCTAGGTCACAGAATCACAGAATCACAGAATGGTCGGGGTTGGAAGGTACCTCTGTGGGTCATCTAGTCCAACCCCCCTGCCGAAGCAGGGTCGCAGGGTCGCCTGTCTTAAGGTCATGGCTGTTTTAATCAAAGAATTAAAAGACTGTCTTCCTGATGGGAGAGAACATAAACCACAGACATTTGGGGTTTTTCTTCCCCAATGCGATTGCTTTCCCCAAAAAACATTTCACCCCTGAGTGAGTTCGGTATTGCCAGGTACTGGCAGATGTCTCTGAACGTCCCAGAGGCTGCACTGGTTTGCCCAGGGTGGCGATTTTAGGAGGAATGCTGTGAGAGATGGAGAAGACACAACGGGGTAAGGAGGGCACAAGCCCCGTCCCACACCCTATCCCAGAGGGCAGCCCACAAAGGCTGTCCTTCAGCAGCGTGTGGAAGGTGCTCATGGAATAAAACCATGACCTTCACCCATCAGCCATGCAGCACCAGTGAGAAGCAGTCCCAGCAGCTGATGGAAAGCAATGAAGATCCTGGCTGGTGTGAATCCAGGCCCCTCAGCAAAGCCAAGTACACACTTGCAGAAGTGATGAACAGTGGTGGCTGTGGTCAACATGAAGTCTAGCCTGGCAGTCTCCCTCCTGTCCTCTGCAGAAGCTGCTCTTCTCAGAGGAATGTCATAGGGTGACCCTCGTCTATACAGCAGGTGCTCCTGGGAACAGGATCCATTTTTGTACGTGTGGTTAGGCCCATCTAGTAAAGACATTTGTCTTCCATTTTCATAGCAAGACAGAGAGAGGTTGGCTCCCACCTTCTCCTGGACACCCCCCTTGGCAAATGACATCTTGTGTGTTGGTGTTAGAAACGTTACTTCTCCATATCAGAAGCAATCATCTCAAAAGCAGAGTTTCCAAACTACTTTGAGGTAATGATTAGATTATTTTTGGTTGACAAAATTCCCTGGAAAAGTTACAGGGACAGTTCGTTGGCACTTGGTCAAAGCTAAAAAGCACTGGATTCAGCAACGTGGACTAAGGAGAGAGATCCCAGCTAGCACGTATAAATCAGACATGACAGTTCTTTCTAAGAAGATGTAATTCAGACAGCCTGACATTACAGTATTTCTTGGGATAGGCTGACTGAAAGGAGTTCAGGAATCTGAAGTACGGGTGATGAGAAATTATCTTGGAAGCAGCATATTCACTTTATGGAGAATAGTGGTAAGATGCCCATAAATCTTTCTAAAAGCATTTCAGGTACTTTTATGACTCTTGCATGGGATTTATTGCATATTTTCAGAAAAAAAAATTTAATTTAAAAGGACATTGTCAAGCACTTTTTATAGCTTGTATTTATTTTTTAATCCCCATTGTTTGCAAAGCCCTCCTCAGAGCTGGAAAATGCAATTCTGCCCCGTTACATCTAGCAGACAATGAATTTTGCTTTCTCTCTGGTATGCTGAGCAGAGACAGAGGTAGGGTGTCTCGGGCTCCGACTGGCCTGGGGGAGGCGGGCTGGGTGTCCCTCCGCAGAGCCAGAGGAGCACTGGACACGCTGCAAGGGCTCCCCGCAGCCAGGCAGTCAGATGCTAGCACCGGCAGTTGGTGTGCTGGGTTTCACTGTGTGAGGGTAGCCCATAGTTTTCCAGTTGTATTTAAAAGCTCATTTTTTCAGTGGTGTTGAAAGACCCCATGCAGCCTTGGCATATCCCAAAAGCCTCCTTGCAAAACTGAGCAGAAAAGGACTGAAGGCAAACGGTGTGCTACTAAGGGGGGGGGTCCTCAACTTTGGGCACGGCACTTTGGGAGGAGAGCGTCTGATTTTTAACTGATTCCACCACGACCACCTCTCACCAGCGCTGAAACCAGATCCAAACCATACCCAGGCTGGATGTTCCCCAACTTCAATGGAGATGTTTTCCAAACCTGCAGCACGTCTGGGCAGAAATAGAACCCTGGAGCTTTGGCTCCTGCAGCCTTCTTTGGAAAGCCTGAGTTTACTTAGCCTTCCCTGGCCTTCCTGTTATTAATCGAAATGCTGCTCTTGAGGCCAGTCACGTTGTGCTGGTGTCTCCTCTGCCTGCTACCACGTCACAGGAATCCAGGGCAAGCCTGGACCCAGCACTCTCCGGTGCCACGAACCGAGGCCAGCAGCACCGGGCAGGGAAGAGACCGGCAGCACGAGGGGCTGTGCTCTGCTGCGGGCAGCGGGGAAGAAGCTGCCTGCAAGGGCTCCATGCTCCTGGCAGGGAGGAGAGATGCTGGGGCCAGAGGATGGAGTGGGAGGATGGACCAGAAAACATCCCTTCCAGCGTGACTCCTTCAAGGACCCTGCCTTCCAGCAACCCCTTCCTAGTAACACTTCCCGGAGGCTCTGCAAAGAGGGAAAAATTAAACACATTAATCAGTCAAGTCTGGCTCTTTTCCCTTCTCTTTGTCTTCATCACTGACCCCTCCAGTTTTGTGGGTTTTTTCGCTCCTTCCCTCTCCCATAAAATGCTTTTCATTCAGTGGCTGTTGTTCCTTTAAATACTTCATGAAAGCTCATAAAACTACGTAGGAAACTAGCAGCAGTTTTCTTCTTAGAAAGAAGCTTGTGCCAGCAAAGCAAAAAAAAAAAATCTTGCTTGAGTGATGCAGAGAAAAGCAAGGAATAAAGGAAGCAAGTGAGCAAGCAGGGAAGCAAGCAAGGAAGGTTGATTTTCATGTGTGCAGAGATGGTGTGACCATGAGCATCGGCATTTTCAAGGCTTGTTCCAGAAAGCCCGTGAAATCTAAATGACACAAACGGGCTCTTCCATCTCCATTGTCAAAGAGACGTGGCGTGCTCTAAGCAGAAGGGTGCAACACGGAAACCACCCCTCCGGTGGCCGGCACAGTTTTCCTCAGATCCCTCTGACAGAAGAACCCAGGAGCTGGTGGCTTCAATTTCCCAAGCAAGGGAAGTCTCCCCTTGGAGTAAAATCACAGCAGCTAAAAAGCTTCCTCTGCAGGTTCATGAGTTTGTTTATTTCTGTTGCCTTTTATCTAGTAACTGATCTATTTTCTTGCATTTTCCACAGTGTCATTGGAAGCTGAAGCTCACAGTGGGCTCAGCAATTAGTGGTAGCACAGAAATATAAGGCAAAAACAAGTATTGCTAATGAGCTGACACATTAAACAATGAGTCACACTTCCATAAGGAGCCCAAATCGAGTTATAACCCTAAATAAACAAGCTGTGAGAAACAGTTTACAAAATATGAATGTGTTACTTATTTAACTGCTGTTGAGAAGCTGTGATCTGAACCCTGAGATGTATTTAAATATCTGAAACAAATATTCAGTGTGTGGTTTATCAGACCGACGCAGTGGAGGCTGGCGCAGTCAGGCTGGATGGACCCTGCAGCCAGACGTGGGTGCAGGCAACACGAGAGGCTTCGGGGTTGTGTCATCCACCCTGCACCATTCCCCATCTGCGTGAGGACCAGACAGGGGCTGTCCTGCGCCAGGGGAGGGAGGTGGCAAAGGCTGAGAGCCAGGAGATGCTGCAGGTGGGAATTTCCCTCCCCGCAGAGGTAGCACCAGCAATTCGGGATCTCTCGGGCTCATGCAGAAAGGGGCAGACAGAGCCCTGTCACGTTTCATTTGGGGACCAAAAGGCAAAACTGAAGATAAATGGTTAGTCCTAAATCAAATGAGAAACTTCCTGGTTTTTTCCATGGCAATAACACAATGAAACATTCTGAGTTCACCTGAAATAATTTCTTCCACTGCCCATAAAGTGGATTTTGGTTCTGTATCTTTTCTCCTAAGATTTCCTTTGATCCCCCCAACATGCTCAGTTTTAAAAGAAAAAGTCTTCTGTAGATGTAAAACATTTTCTTCCCCATGCCCCATTTTGCTTTCAGCCAAAATGATTTGTTGAAGTGCAGCCAAATTCCAGATTTTTCACCCTAGAATGGCACTGAGAATTTATTATCCATGGAAATGGTACCTGCAGCTCTTGTAATAGGGGACCACAGGCTTTTGGCAGAGGTCTCTCACTGCTCAGCCATTAAACTTGGGCATCGCCTGGATAATGTCACATCCAAGGGGCAAATCCCTTATCTGCTGAAACTCCAAGTATCCATGTTCCCAAAGTGTGAGCTGTGTCAGCAGCTGTTTGCAAGCTCAGAGAAGTTCATACACAAGTGCCCAGCTGCCGCTTGTGCGCTGCAGGAGATGGAGAACATCCTCTGGACGTCCTGACATGGCAAGACAGGAGCAGGGGCAGACATCCCCAAGCCAGTTGTGGGCACATCTCCTTCCAGCTGTGTGCACAGCCTGCCCTGAACTCAGTTCTGCTGGGAACAACACGGTTCTCCTGTGATGGTGGGACATCCATGGCAGGTTTATCAATTCATCATCAACCCCTTTTTCTGCAGATCTCTCTCCACCTTCGCCATACGGCTGGGCCACCACAAGCAGGGGACTGGCAGGCTGTGGATTACTCAGTGCAGGAAAGCTGCTGATTCCTGCTCCTGGCCACACACCCGGAGCCTCACAAGTGGGCTTCGGGGGAGAACTCTGGCACTAGGAGACCTCCATCCCCTGTTCATGTGTGGGGAGCACAGAGGTGGCTGACAGACCCCAGGCAGCACTGGGTCGGGTGTTCGTTCCCCTTCTCTGGGATACCACAAAAGGCTGTGGTGCTGCACATAAGCAGGACCTGACTGGGACACTGTCCCTGCCACGGCTCAGCTAGGAATTGGAAGATGTAGACATGAGTCCCTCCACCCATCTCTCCTGTTTAGAGTCCCTGGAGGAGCCTGGGGTCAGAGTAGTCTGAGAGGGGATGCAAATAGCCCAGAGTGGAGACAGTTTGTAGAAAGGAGTTGTTATTTACCCCAAAGAGGGGACAGAGCATATGCTGGAGAGGAATGGTGTTTCCCTGCCCTGCAACCCAGTAGCCAAACCTCTGACGAGGACAGCTTGGGAACCCCAGCCTGTGGGTGCCACCAAGGGAGAAGGAGAAGGGCAACAGGGGCTGTGATGCGGGGATGGGTCACCACCCCAGCGCAGCCCCGAGTCCCCCCAGCTTGCCAGTCAACTGCCTCACCCCTCCTCTCTGCGCTTGGTCTGCCAATGTCACCAGAGCCAGCTTTGGGTTTTACAACACCCACACCACAGCCAGCTCCACTGTGCCCTCCACGAGGAGCTCAGAAGCGTGGTCACAGCTCTGATCTTTCCCATACCCTTCTGGCATTCGTCCCATCCTTCCATCCCTCTCCCCAGGCTCTCCAGCCACTCGCGCCTCTCCACTTCTGCTCCCCTGGCCAGATAGTGACAGTCCTCAAGTCACAAGTGGCAAAAGTGTTGGGATAAGCTCCTGGGCTGTCAAGGTGAAGAGGTTTTAGAAGTATATCAGGAATAAAATCAATCCTAGTAATGGCAAAGGGTGCCACTACACTGAGATGGTAAAATTGCTCATAACAAGGGAGGAGAGGCAGACGTGATCAATGAGTATTTCTATTCTGTATATTTGGAAGGAAGCACTCGCAACATGCAAGGACAAAGAAGTGCTCTTCACCATCTTTGCATCTAAGGAGAATGTCAAACTACATCTACATGGGACAAACATTTTAAAATCACCCTAAAAATAATAGTAATCTCAATAATCAGTCTAATTTCATATGTCAAGAGTCTGAAAAGAGCTGGATGAGGGTTTGTGCAGTCCTCCAGTGTTGATGCTAAATTATTTTGTGACCAGAGAAATGAGGTACATCATACTGGGCACGCCCAGAGCTCAGACTCTGCCTGGCCCTCAAATGCATCAGAGGAGCAGAGACAGGGCTCAGCAGTTGCTGGAGAGAGGTGCAGCTGTGGCGAGTTACTCACTGAAACTGGTGTCTGAGAGGCTGTGGATGTCGGTCTCCTCTAGATATCTGTCACCAGGTACCTTCAAATGGGGGCTTGATACTGGATTTGGTGGCTCCAGACTCAGTAATTAACCCCAACAGCTCGCTGGAGAACAGCCATGCCATGGGGGTCTGGAGGAGGTCAGTAGACCCAGTACCAGCTTGGCTGAAGACGGTTTCTCCCCAACTGCCAGGAGGCTCATGTCCATCTTGCACATGACCACGATATTGAGGAATCAAGAGGGGAGGAGGTGATGGGGAGCAGTTCCTCCCTTGGTGATTTCCACCTGCAGTGGGAGCTTGCAGGGCTGACTGTCGCACGCGACTTGCTCAGGACAAACTAATTCATGTCCTGGAAATGCCATTTTGTCTCCAGTGTCTGCAGAGGAGCCTGAGGTGAGCAGCCCAAGAGAAGCTGGTGTTTGACCATTGGAAGTCTATTTCCATGCACACAAGAACGTTAGAGTGGCGGGACTGTGCCAGACCCAAGCTCCATCTCCAAGCAGGTCAGCAGCAGATGCTCAGAGATGCAAGGGCAGCACTGAGCCATCCTTTCCCGCGATATTTTTCCTGACTTCTGACAGCCAATGATTCAGGGACTCCCAGAGCTGCACATAGCATTTGGGTCAGTCCAGCAGCTCCTGTGGCAGTCATCAGCAGCCCTGTCGTCCAAGAATTTGCCTAACCTGCCTATCCGGGCATTTAAATTTTTGGTCTTCATGACATAGTGTGGTAATGAGTTTCATAGTCTAATTATACACTGCACGAAAAAGTGTTGCTGAAACATGTACCGGAATGCTGAGTGTGGTTTTGGTGTCTGGATTTTCTGGAGGTTGTGGAAAGTTTGCAGATGATGAGGAAAGAGCCACAGAAATGATACAAGGGCTGGAGAAAACACCTCGCAGGAGGACACTCAGGAAACACAACTGAACAGGAAGGGTAAACACACTGTAAATTGAAAGGGGGTTAAATTCCAGGTCTGGCAGAGCTCTTTGGTCTACAGAGACAGAACCCACATCAGGTTAGACACCCAGCTAGAACGATTTTTGCTGGAAACAATGCACGTTTCAGTGCAAGGGAGATTAACTACATAAGGGGGTGCTCCATCCCCTGATGCTTCTTTGAAGATGTTTCACTTCCAAGCTTTTGGTTCGAACTGCAAATCAGTGTGAGAAACCCTCTTGTCTGGGAGGCGGTGGAGACGTTTCCAGCCTATGTTGGTAAACGCCACAGGACCAGACAGGAAGCTCCACACAGGCAACGAAAAGCAGCCACAGCCTGCCAACAGGGCTTAAATTACCTGTCCAAGAACCTGCCCAGTGATGGCTCACACCAGAAAAAAACGAAACCACCAGACCTAGACGGCCCAATGGTTTCTTCTGTCTTTGAACTCAGTGAATCACAGGCCTTGCCCCATGCCCAGCAGCACTTTCTTCCTCTCTCAGAGCTGGCCTATTAAGTACAACTTGCCAAGACCCAGCGCCACGTGCTTCCATGCCAGGCCCAGATTGTCACGGTCCCCAGCAATTCAGGCCGTTGCTGTGCACACGGTGGCCAAGATCCATGTTCATAGTGCCAGGCTGAGCCCGACCTCTGCTCCAGGGGCAGGTGGGATCTACATGCGACCTACACTGGGCATCCAACACACAGGCTGGACTTGCGTGCCCCTGCTCCACCTGTAATGAGAATGTCTCATGGCAGTGATGAGCAGAGACCACCCAAGAGGGGAGTCTGTCTCCATGGTGCAGCAGAAAGGACTCTTCTATGCCCCTCCATCATGCCAACCCATTGCCACATCATCTAGAGGGACAGGGGTACGTTACAGGGGCTGGTGGGCAGGGAGCTGCCACGTGCTCACAATATGCACCTTCAGTACCTACATGAGGGCTGGGGCTCCTGCCAGAAATGTCTTGGGGCAAAGCAAACATGGGAGCATGTCCAAACCCTGTGAGGCTGCTGGTGTGCAGACACCACTGCCACACGCAGATGCCCATCTCCAATCTCTCCCCTCATCTCCCATTTGAAGCCACTCAGGGCATGTCTTTTGGCCAGTGTTTGCCCAGCACAGCACATACTCTGGATTTTTGTCTCCCTCCTCCAAAAGCAGAGATGACCCTGCATCCAGCCATTTCTGCCCCTGGGTCAATCACTGTGAATGACAGATGCACTAGTCAGCCTCTGGGAAGCAGACGAAGTGGTGGGACTCCTCGTGGAATGATCAGTTGCCAGTCCTATCTCTTAGCAGTGACGAAGAGGATGAGAATGCTAAGGAAGAAAAGAAGGTCACACTGAGATGGGCAAAAGGGTGAGTCCAGCCAACGGGGCATATCAGAGGGTTACATGCCCCCAGCCCAGCACAGACCACGTCCTAGAGCAGTGTTAGGATCCTGGAAGACTCAGCCACCAGAGAATAATCTCAGGCACCTCTGGTGGCTTCCACCCTGCAGGACACTGTTGCCCATGATGTTCAAGGTGACGGTACTGGTGTGCAATGCAGGCACAAAATCCCTCTGGGGCTGGGGAGAAAGCAGAGGACAGACACCCACCCCACCCCCACTTCTCACCAGAGAAGACCCAGGAGCCTCAAGGACAGGGGCTCAGAGCCCCACAGTGGATGCTGGTTTCCCCTCCATGCCCCAGACACAGCAGATGACCTCAGTGATGAAGGGACAACCAAAGGGTCAGAGCTGGAGCAGAGTCTGGAGCCAGACCTCAGTTTCCCTCTCCCCGAAGCTGCTCAGACCCTGGTCTCAGCTGCAAGTCCTCAGTGTGCCCCACAGCAATGTGGTCCATCCCCGGATCTCTGGTGCATGTACAGGGGGATGCAGCTCTCCCACTCATTCCCAGCAGTTTGTCAGCATGCTCCTGGTGCATTCTCAGTGTGGGTCTCTGGGCCTGCTGTGACACCCCAGCAGGACCCACCAATGGTATCCCAAGACCTTTCCTGCCCCCAGAACAGCCCCGTCCCGGGGCAGGACGGGCTGTCCGCGGCTCCCAGGTGGCAGGCAGCCCAAGGCAGGCAAGCATGGGCATTGCCAGGAGAGCCAACTCCCAACCCCTTGGCTGGTACCTGTATTTATCTCCCTTCCTTAGTCTCAAACCTGCCCGTTTCCAAGCTCTCTTTTCCCCTTAGGGTGTTTTTCTCTCCTTGCAGCTCTGTGTCGGGGAGGTGTGCAGGGCAGCCAGCTCGCGGGCTGCGCTGGGCGCCTGGGCCCCGCACCATAAACCATTCTCCATCGCCGAGCAAACAGCACAAAGCTCTCATGATGGGCAGCCCACCTCTGATAATTACTTCAGCATACACCTTGGGTCTTAAGCACATGGTTAGAAACAGATCAGTGTGAGACATGTCCTTAAGTCTCATCTGGGAATCGCTGCTATCAACGAGTCCTGCTTTCCCAGTCAAAAATGATTTACTCTGATCTGCACTATTGATTTTATTGTGGGAAATGTGGTGATACCTAGAGAGAGAGAGAGAGACAGAGATTTGACTTATGGGAGCATGTGGGGAAGACTCCAGTCCCCACCATAGTGCCTGCCTTTTCTGCATCTGCATCAGAATTATTTGTAGTGTTTTATGCACCCATCTGCTCCCTGCATGCTCTCTATAAATCTCACTGGCTCTCACACACACACACATGTTTGCTTTCCATGTAGATTACTTATGATGAGAGTCTAATTAGACCCGGGGAAGCCTGCCTACAGAGCGAGCCTGGGGAGAGCTTAATTAAAGTCAATGGAGAAAATTATAGGTGAAAAAAAAAAAAAATTAGGGCAGCAAGGAAAAAATATCAAGAAAGAAACCAAGGGGAAAAAAAGAAGCAAGGAAGTAAGAAGGAGTGTGTGTGGCTGCCAGGCTCCCGGGAGCAGCCGCCCCGAGCACCAGGTGTCGAGGCTGGGACCCACGGTGCTGCAGCGCACAGAGCCCGTGGGGTGCCTGTGGGTCTGCCTTGCAGGGAAGGGGGCAGGTGAGAAGGTGAGTGGGTGCACACAGCCTGCTGCAAGGGAGTCAAGGCTGAGCGGAGCTCCTGCCCTCCTCTCTGGCGTGTCCTCTGCAGAGTGGACAAGAAGGGCTGGCTCTGGATTTCTGCTCCACTTGTGCCTTGAGTTCTCCCGGTCTCATCCTCATCACGCATCCATGAGCTGGGCGAACAGGAGATGTGCAGTGGGTGCACAAAGTCCAGTTCCTCGCTGTGTCTATCCCCTGCTACAGAGTGGAAAGAGGGGACACACTCTCATTCTTATCTGGGGACTTGTCGCCCCTGTGCAAGTTAGCCCTTGGGCTGCGTGGTGATGGAGAATCCGGCCTGAGATGGCAGCAGGGATTTTGGGGGTCACCACAGGGCACCGAGGGCACCCCTGGAGCGCAGGGCACTGCTCTTCTCCCCAGCAATGACACTGTTGAACCCAGTGACTTCTGGCTGAGGGAAAGCATCTCTTTTAGAAAGTCTTGATTTAAAGACCACAAATGATGGAGAATCCGCCACATCTCTCAGCAAATTGCTCCAATGGTTAATTATACTCCCTGTTTAAAAGATGCATCTTATTTCCAATTTAGGTTTTTCTAGTTTCAGCTTCCAGCCATTGAATCTCATTACATTTTTTATCTGCTAGATTAAAAAACCCTCCATTATCAGAGATCTCCTCCCTCCGTAAGTATTTATAGACTATGATCAAGTTGCCTCTTAACCTTCCCTTGATAAACTAAATAGGCTAAGCCACTGTCTCTCCCAGTCAGCCAGGCCTTGCACACCTCCACTCATTCGTACTGCTCTTCTCTGAGCCCTCCCTGGTCCTGCACCATCACGGACCACGGGTGGGTAGTCCCTGGATCAGGACAGACGAGGAGGTGGTGTCCTGGGTGATGCCGGGAGATGCAGATGGAGCACCAGGTCTGCTGGTTGTGCCAGTGTGCTGCTGCAAGAGGTCCTGGTGAGGGTTAGACGCACTCTGGGCTCGGTGTGGTACAAACACAGATAAAATCCTCCAGCGAAATACAGAGAGGGACAGGATGGGATGGCTTTGGGAATGGAGATATGTAGTTAGGACTCACATGCTAGCAAAAGAGAAGCCAGGAGAAGAGAGGCGTGGTGCAGGGCAAGCACCGGCTGGGCAGGCGATCGATGCAGCAGTGCTGTGGGTGTCAGGCGGTGGGAGATCACGTCGCGAAGTCGGCTGCGGGTGACGCTGCTGTAACAGAACTGCTCAGCGAGGAGAGCTGGGCAGAAAGGGTCTGTGCGGCTGGCAGGGAAGGAGCTCTGAACAGCCCATCTGGACAGGTCCAGGGGCTCTGCCAGGTCTTGGAGACGGTCGGCTCAAGTTCAAGGTGATGCCCTGAAAGATGCCCTTTTCCTCTGGGAAAGATGCAGACTTCAGCCGAGCAAGGATGGGAATATCTGGAGAATCTGAGCTGGGAAAGCCATTTATGTGACAGGCCTGTGCTTACGCCAGAGGTCTGATGGTCTCCCCCAGGACTGTCCTGTCTGGGATAGATTGGCATCAGCAATGCAGACATCTGTCTTCAGCCAACTGGTTGTCCTGCAGAGTCATGCTGACATGGACAGGCTGAGCTTCCTGCTGCTTGTTTCTCCAGTCCAAGGCAAAGAGTGAGGTCCTTGGATGATGCAGTGTGTTTCCTACACAGTCCTACATAGTGCCTGCTTAACCTGTGGCTGGAGCATCATCAGAAATGGCTGGTGGTGGGGCAGGATGCCAAGGGACAGTTCCATTACTGTGGAGCCCCAGATTGACATATGCCCTCCACAACATCATTTCGGCAGTGCTATCACTTCTCCCACCCTGTTAGGCACCTTCTCCTGGATCAGCGCTGTGTCCCTGGGATGACTTTCTCTCAGCCTTGCCAGGAGCTGTACCCAAAATGCTGGCATCTGATGGGAACATTGCAACCTCTGCGTGGTGCTGGCCACAGGCTGAGAACCATCTACCTGCCATGGCCTGACAGTCTTCAGTGCTTCCCACTCCAGAGCCCCCAGCCCCATAGCTTGGTGAATCCTCTGTGCACCAATATATGACAAATCCCTCAACTAAGGGATGTGCTACAGTGAGCAGGGAGTCCCAGTGGGTCTGCTCCTTCCCCTTCTCTATGTTCCAGACTGTTAAATCCTGTCGGTTTGGAATGTAAAGGGATGTTCCTAGAAAGCAGTGGTACAGATGTGCTTCCACTCACAAAATCCAGCTGTGGATTCCAGTGTGTCAGCTTAACCTCATCCTCCCCAACTTGCAGCTGGAGCATCTTGCCCAAAGCCACCTGCTCTTCTGTGATGGAGACCCAGGGTCTTGGGGTCTAGGGCAGTGCAGAGTCCTCCAGGCTCTTGAGATCTGCTCCTGCAGGACAGTGAAATCAGCACCCTGATGTCTGCAGAGCCAGCATGTGGTGTGGGAGGCTGCCTTCGTCCCTGGAAAGCCTCCTCACACCCACAGCCACAGATCCTGGCTCCTCTTGCCTGGTGTCAGATGCAATAAGCGAGACGAGCTCCCCCAGTATGGCCAGCACACACTGTGTGGTCTCCCTCTGGCTTTAGGCTCCCAGAATTTCTTCTTCTCTCTGAGCGATGTCAGGCTGAATAAAGATAAATAGATCCTGATGGAGGAAAACTGCAGTTAAGTGGGTTGGCTGGCTTCTTGCTTTCTTTTTATGTTGCTTTCTGACTGGTCACAGATAGAAAACCACTAGGGAAATGTACTGGCAGGCCCTCGGTCATGGTCCCTTGCTCTTTCCGATGGTCTTCCTTGAGCCTCGTTAGACCTCCCTCCCTGCCAGGACAGGAGGCCACTCCAGTCACAGGAGGAGGGCTGGCACCTGCCAACTGTGAAATAAAACTTGTGTCACCTTGCTTCTGGAAGATTAGCGAAGAGTCACCCGTCCCTGGTGGCTCGAATTCAGCAGGGTCCTGCCCACGGCCATCCTCCTCCTGTGCACTCCTCCAAGGAGCAGAGGGAGCCTCAAGGTAATGACCTGGTGGGAGGCAGACACCATCCCATGGGGATGCTCTGCTGATATTCGAAGGTTGCGGAAAACAGAGATAAGCCCTATGTCTTTGCAGAGTGACCACATCTCATGATCTCAGTGTACATCTTGTGATGTTTGATGCTGTATTAGCATAGCCTTCAGTCCCAGCATCATGTGAGCAAAGCAGTCCTGGCTCTCTTTCAAATGTGCAGGTTTCTAGGGCACATGATGGTAGAGACTGCTTGCAAATGGGATGATGAAAGCATCCCGAGAAGGCAGGATGCACTCCAGCAATTGTTTTCAAATCTTCTGATTTCTGAGCTAGTCTTATGATTCTGGGGGGAGGCCAATTTGTAGTTTTGGGGTACATATCATGACAACACCCCATAACAGAATTCGAACATTTTGAAGAAAATGCTCCCTGCAAAATGTCTCCCAAGTTCAGCAAAGACCAAGCACAAAAGATCATGCAAGCGTGCTAGATGAAAGAAATGCCAAGACTTTATGTTTCAAAACTTACCTCATGGCACTGGAACTGTTAAACATCATTCCTAGACATGCACTCTCAGGGATCAGATAGCATGTGCTGTCCCACATTGGCCAGACAAGATCATTGACAGCAAAGATAAACTCCTCCAGGAGTGACCTGTGCAGCCAAAGTCGCGAACAGAGCGTAGAAACACCAGGGAAACCCACAAGGTCTCAGAACATCTTTGATACAAGGTTAGCACAGACCTGCTGGATTTAACAGACAAAATTGCTTCTCATTAGAGAAACATGACTCAAATTCCGTGAAATGGCAGTGATTGGCAACTCACCAAGTAGAAATGTAATTCTCTCTCTGAGTTAGTTCACTGTGGATTCTAGAGGTGCTGAGGACAGCAGGTGAGTGTCCATGATTTCAGAGGCTCAGCTCAGTAATTTCTTCTTGGTAAATCATCTCGGACTCACACCCAGATGATACACGGTCAAGTGGGTTGGAAGAGAAGTACAAATGACAGAACCCAGTAAAATACCAACCATCAGCTGTCACCAGGGGCAGGTGCTGCCCTCAACACCCTCCTGGCAAGTGCTGGAGTGATATTATGAGGACTAGCAGAAAGGTGCTTTTTCCTGAAATAATTTTTCTAGTTTATTCCAGATGTCCTAATGCTTCTTACAAAACACAGGAGTTTCCAGACCTGGGTTTTGTCTCTCTCTTTTCCATTTTCTTGTCCTCTTTCTCTTCTTATGCCTTTTTGCCTTTTTGGTGAAGGAGGCCACAAATCCAATGGAAACTTTTAGGTCATTAAAATTGAGATCATTCTGAAACTCTACCTTTCTTTAAAAGGACACGGATTTAGTATCATTTCTGCTGGTCCAATGTGTGCTTTTTCACTCATCTCTAATCACAGCAAATTTCAGAAAGCCTCACTGAAGCTATGTCCTCAGGTGTCTGAAGGTATCCAGACCAGATCCCAGAGCCTGTGAGTTTTTTGGTTACATCAACTGTTCCCAAATTGTTCCATGGGCAAGAACAAGAAGATGTCAGACAGATGGAGACACGTGGCAAGCAGACACAGCCAAGTCCTAAGCAGTGAACCACCTGCATCCTACCAAGGTGGCACCACATCTTCCGACCAGGAATCCAGCTGTGCCATCTTCACTCAGCCTCAAGCACCCAGCATGGTTGTGGTTGAAGATTTGACATTTCTGGGACCTGTTCTTGGGTGCCCTTCTGTAACAGTGATGTCTGCTGTGGGAACAGTACCACCAAACACAGACTGATCTCTCCTCAGCCTACCTGCATGTCAGACCATGAGGCCAGAAATGTGTTCACAAGAGTATGGCAGATAATTGTCTTCCTTTGCTTTACCACTGAAGGACGCCTCATGTAGTTTAACAAGCTCAATTTGGTTTCTGCTGTTACAGAAAAGTTTGGACTTCGGGCTAATTTTGCAGCTGAAATGTCTCACACCTCCCTGGAAGGAGCACTCTCGGTATTTCTCATGGTAGGGGACACCTCTTTACCCACAGCCTTGTAATGCGGTCCCACCGGGAGGGCTCTGCTGATGTTGTTTGGTCGTGATTTTTGCATGAGAAATGAACCATGGCAGTAAGCGGGAGCACGGACATCTCCGAGCAGCTTGAGAATCAGAGCAAGTGCTGGAAATCAAGCCCTCGGTGTGTGCAGGGCTGCGGACGAAGCCATCTCTCCCCGCTACGGCAACAGAGGCTAATCAGTGCTGATTAGATCAAAGCTAGATTTTCCTGGAGAGGTTTTAAAAACCTGAATGTCAAGTTTCAACCCTCCGTGCCCCCCACCCGCAGACCATCAGGCTGAAGTTCCACAGGCTCGTGACCTTTCCAAGGCTGAGCCCATGATCCCTCCAAGCTGGTGTTTGTGGCCGCCCTCCAGACATCTCCAAAGGTTTTTGTCCCAGCAACAGGGGTCTGGATGTGCCAGTGTTTGCCAGGATCCTGGGAAAGGAGAGTGGGGAAGGGAAAATCAGCCCCTGTGCTGATGAGAGGGGAGGACCCCCCGCGGATGCTGGGGCTTTGCTGGCAGACCGGGTGACCGACAGAGAGACGTGCTGGGGCCCGTCTCTGATTTATCAGCAGGGCTGGTAGGTGTTGCATTAGGTTAAGCATTAACAGATCTCATGAGCCTCATTAGCTGTCCCCTTTTCACTCTCCAGCTGAAGAGTTATGGCTCCAAAATCTATAGCGCCTTGGCAGCTGCCTGGCTGATTCCCAGGTTAACCCTCAGTGAGCCTGCTCCCTCAGGAGCATCCCAGGCCTCTGCTGTTCTATTTGATCAGCAGCGAGGCATGAGGTCTGCTGGACCATCTTCATGTGCACGTGTCTGCCCTCCATAAAACAGCGATCCTTTCAGCACAGAGACCCAGTTTCCCCGGCTCTCCACGCTCAGATGTGCCAGCAAAGGCTGACTTCTGATGAAGACCTCCAGGCACTGGGAAATCACCCTGCTCAAGAGCTTTTTACTGGGAACAGCCCACAGAGTCTGCAGGTGTATCTGTCTGACTGAAGGTGTGAGTCTGCCCACCAACATCTCCATCAGGGTCAGCCTCCCAGTCAGCTCCAGCAGAGTCCATCACCCCCCAGTGATGCAGATGCCGTCTGCAATTCATCACCTCCCCAGAGCACGTGCCAGCAGGCTCAGGAGAGCTGAACTCCATCGGCTGCAGGACGAATCCCCAGTGTGGCCACGTCTCATGGAGTCATTCAAACTGCACACTCCCATGCTTGGTCAGACAAAGCCCACGGTTGGACTCTGCTGTAATGAGTACTGTGGAAGGGTAATGCAGACCACACCAAATAGCTGGAGATGTTGCATCTCCACCGGGCAAGCAGGGCAGCCACGGGGCTGCAGATCTCTGAAGATCTTTGCTCCGGAGGCCACAGAGCACAGGGCCGGGAGCAAGCACGGGAGTATCTGGCCTGACCGCCATGTACCCATGACGTCAGCTGTGATCCCCTGTTACGGGTGGATGTGTTCCCAGGCATCCCTCAGATATGGACCGGGAGGCAGCAGGGTTGGGGAATGCAGCACTGCCTTGGCTGCTCGGTCCCCACACTATGAAACATTTGGGCCTTATCTCCTGTTGAAGAATTTCTGGTTTCAGCTTCCTGCAGAAGAGGCTTCAGCCAGCTCCATCTTGCTGTGTCTCTCCATGACAGACCAGAGCTGCGTAATTCACACCAGATCCCGACACTCCGGCAGAGGCATGAGCAGTAGGTACATTTTGCAGAGGCTGGAGTGACTCTTGCTGCCCTGCCAAGCTCCAACCCTTCCAACCCAGCGCCCCTGGCCACTGGTGACACAGAAGGAGTTGGAGGGGGGCGCAGATGGGGAGGTGGCGTGACCTGGCTCTGCTCCTCAAGGACAGCTCTTGCTTCAACAAACCTTGGACAGTCTCTGCAGCTCCCTGTCAGTCCATGCTGGAAAGAACTTCCTTCAGACCTGTTAATGGTTAAACAACACGATGCTTTAATTACAAAAGAGAGTCAAGCAGCCAAGTACATTACAGGGAGAGATGAAGGTTAACAAGCTGGGCAAGGTCATTATCTGGCCTGCTCCTCCTCTGCCCCTCCTCTTCTCCAGCAGGACCGGGAAGGGCTGTGCAATCCCAGGGCTGATGCTTTCACATCGTTCATTACCCAGCCCCGCGCTCAGGACAGCTGATTGCCCATGCAGGCAGGCTGCTGCCATGTCAGACACCCTCCGGCACGCAGCCTGTCTCCTGCCACTGCTGCAGGATGCTGGTCTCTTGGCAGAGCACAGGGGCACTGGGAGTTGCTGTTGGGGATCTGGACACAGCTCCGGTACCGGGGAAATAGTTGTGCTGGAGTACATGACAGTGCAAGTAGCATCCAGGGTGAACGTCAGCTTGGCTCTGCAGTGGGCAGGTGAGCTCCTCATGTAACCTCCTGCTACCTCTGCGTTCCTCTTGGAAGCACCCCACATGGAAGGCAGATTGAGATGGGCTGGGGAAAGGCAATATCTTGGGTGACCTGGGTTCAAGAAACGCTCTCCCATGGTGCAGAGCCGGCTGTGAGCACGGACACACCAGCAGTGGCTGTGCTGCTTCTCCCAAGGTGGCAACTTCCCCCTGCATCTCTCTACCCTGCTGCGTGATGTTGCTGGTCCCCATGGCCAGCAGCTCGACCACATTTCACAGGGGTCTCCTGGCAGCTCCCCTGAGTCAGGAGCTGACTCCTTTCTTCCTCTCAGGAGAAGAAACCTAGGTGTTTGGAGAGGGCCGTGTCTCATCTGGGGGAAGAAAACATGGGCTGTGATGGCTCTTAAGCTGCTTCTGTGGAGGTATTGGTGCTCCCAGTGGACCTTGTTGCAGCACCCAGGAAACACACGATGCCATGAAAATAGGTGCAAAAAAATCTTAGTCCTTACTGTCACTAGTGTGGAGGTTTATGTGTTTAAATACCTTTGCAGATATGGAGCTAAGTGACATTCTGAAGGTCACTGAGGACATCATCTTAGTGCCGAGGGGGTGTCAGCATTTGGCCAGATGCTGTTCACCATCCCGTCAATAACTTGGCAGATACCAAATCTCTCCGGATGAAATTTGTAGATGACACAAAGATTGGCAGAGTGGTGAATAATGAGGCAGTCACACGGAGCTGGACCACTTCCCTCGCTGGGCACATTCCAACAAAATATGTTTTAATAGCCTCAGATGCAAAGCAGTGCACCTAGGAGCAGGGCTGCCAGCTGAGCCTGGAGGCTGGGGCCAGCCCTGGCAGCAGGGCCATGGGAGGGTCTGGAGGCTTTAAAGACGTGCATCAGCTCCCAGGACAAGCAAGAGCAGGGTAACAACATGGATGGAGAAGTGCTGGGACAAATGGACCCATCAGCCTGAGGTACAGTGAGTCAGGCTTCAGACCACAGAGCCTGAGGGTGCCTGGGTGCATCCAACAGCCCCGAACAGAAGGCTCAGGGGCCGCTCAGGACCAGGAGGTGAATGTCAGTGTACGGGGGACCTACAAGTGGAGAAAGCTGGAGCACAATTGGCATAGCTTGTCCTCAGAGCAGAGCCCCCTGCGTCCCTGGGAAGTGTCCATACAAAGCAGGGAGCCAGAGACAGGGGTAGCAGCTTTCCCCAGGGAGCAGCATGCATGAGGACCAGCAGTGAGAGAGGGCAGGTCGCTCTGCTGTCCTGCACCCAGAGCTTCTAGGAAAAAGAAGAGAGGGAAGAAGGAGCCAGAAGCAACCAGACATCAGAAGACTTTATATATGTGTGGACACTGTCCCAGCAGGACCTCAGGCACCAGGGAGGTCACCCAGGATGAGGGAGGTAGACCAAAGAGTGCTGGCTGTAAGATGGAGCCAGACGGGCTCAAGTGAGAGGTCATGCTTGGCCACATGTTTGGAGCATGGATAGAAAGCCACTTGCACACATTTCTCAGAGAGATGGCACCTCCATCTCAGGTGCCTTGAGGAGCAACGCCCAGGCTGGTCGGGGTTGCGATGGGGTGCTGGGCCAGGAGGCAAGAGGAGCTGGTCTAGGCGTCTCCCCTCCCTCAGTCCGAGTCAAAAAGTCACTGTCTAGGGCCCTGACCCTTCCTCCCTCGACCTCCCCTAGCCCTTCTTGGTGGGTCAGCCCCTCCAGGGAAGGTGCATCTCCATGAGGGGACCAGGACCCAGACAAAAGCAGGGAGCTGCTGGCAGCCAGCTGAGAAATCACTCGTCTGGGAAAAAGCTTTTTGATTTGAAATATCTCCCAGGCACTGGCTAAGGCTCTTCAAGTAACCTTGTCATGCATCAGCATTAACATTTGGCAAGACGAGCAGAGGGTATCCGCAGGGTCGGCTGGCAGCTGCGTGGGGCTGGGGAGTGACCGTCCATGACAGCCCATGGCCGCTTGCCCTCCTGCCAGACGGACACCCCGTTCCTGGGATCTGCTCCTCCCTGGACCTCCCTCCTCCTCGCAGGCACAGGATTTTGCAGACATGAGGTCGTAAGGCCCGTCCACGCTGGGTGATGGAGGCAGCACCCAGCTCCACACGCGGGTGCACCGGGTGTGCTCGCCTGTGTGTGGCCAAAGGATGAGTCACATCTGTGGGAAGGCATGTGGAAACTGGGCTACCAAGGTCCACCACCCTGAACTCCAAATCCCTCTCCCTTCCTACACCATAGGGAGGAACAAAGCTTCTGTAAGCTACGTGGAGCCCCAAATCCTCATCCCTTCGGCGAGGTCGGCAGCGAGGGCATTAGTGGAGAGGGGTTAAACAACCAGCCCAAGGTCGCTGGGGTCAGGCCCAGGACCAGGATGTCAAAGGTCCCAGCTCCAAGATCCCATGCACAAACCCTCTTCCCCCATTGTCCCCAGGTTCCCCCACACCCCCAGCCTGGGGCCAGCCCTGTCGCTTTGCTCAGCATCACCGTGTGCATACATGCAAACAGCAAAGGAAATGGGGGCTTTCTTTTAGAAAAGAAACCCCAGGCAGTGCCCCTGGACCAGGGTGCTGGTCCCAGTGCCAGGGTGAATCCCTCCTCTGGCCGTGTAGACCTCCCTTCCCATCACCAGATCGCCCTGCTGGTCCCAGCAAGTCCTTTTCCCAGAGCTCACTGGCTGCTATTTCCCAACAGCAACAGAAATCTCCAAGATCTTTAGCCACAGAATCATAGAATGGTTTGGGTGGGAAGGGACCTTTAAAGGCCATCCAGTCCAACACCCCCTGCAATGAGCTCGGACATCTTCAGCTGCATCAGGTTGCCCAGAGCCCATCCAACCTGACCTTGAACGTTTCCAGGGATGGGGCCCCCACTACCTCTCTGGGTAACCTGTGCCAGGGTTTCACCACCCCCATTGTAAAAACTTTCTGCCTTACATCTAGTCTGAATCTCCCATCTTTTAGTTTAAAACCATCATCCCTTGTCCTATCACTCCATGCCCTTCTAAAAAGTCCATCTCCAGCTTTCTTGTAGGCCTGCTTTAAGCCTTAAAGCCTGCTCTAAGGTCTCCCTGCAGCCTTCTCCTCCCCAGGCTGAGCAGCCCCAGCTCTCCCAGCCTTTCCTCCTAGCAGACGGGTTCCAGCCCTCGGATCATGGCTGGGGCCTCCTCTGGCCCCGCTCCCACAGCTCCAGCTCTGTCCTGTGCTGAGGGCTCCAGAGCTGGACACAGGACTCCCGGGGGGTCTCAGCAGAGCGGGGTAGAGGGGCAGAATCCCCTCCCTCGCCCTGTGCCCACGCTGCTGGGGGTGCAGCCCCGGGCATGGTTGACTTTCTGTCCAAATCTGACTATTTTGCCTGCCAAGACTCCCTCAGCCCAAATTTGCATCCCAGGGGGTTTTAGCCATCTGAACTCCTGGCGATGCTGGATATAGACACAGGTTTAGGGGGAGATCCTCTGATTCGAGGGAAAGGGGAACAACAAGAGAAGCAAAGGGGTCGGAACTCCAAGGATCCGCTGCTCTGCATTAAATGCGACAGGGCAGCAGAGACCAGTTCTGATGATGATTCTGCCCTGCACGGATGCCACTCATGCCATCCTCGTTCCGTGTGACGAAAGCCATCCCTGACTCCCACAGAAAGCCGTCTGTGACTCCCACAAAGCCATCCCTGACTCCTACAGAAAGCCGTCTGTGACTCCCACAAAGCCGTCCCTGACTCCTACAGAAAGCCGTCCCTGACTCCTACAGAAAGCCTAGCAGGCTCTTGGCAGCAACCACTCCTTGCCAGGACCCCGTGCAGGGCACAGGGAGCTGCTTCGCTCTGAACCTGCTGGAGCCTGGCCGCCAGGTCAAGGTGTGCCCAGACCACCTACACGGTCAACGCAGCGGGACCGGAGCCCTCCTGCCTCCCCGCGCGCCTGCCACTGCAGGTGGAACCGTTGGAGCAGCACTGCCAGGGATTTACATCCCTCTGAAAATAATTAGGGGAAGAAAAGTGCTGGTATTAATAGGAGCCTCCACTTAAAGATTAACCACAACAAATGTGTTGCACGCGGGAAGTTTATTTAACAATGCTCCCATTGTACACCCCAAGCGCATGTTTGTCTTCATTAGTGCAGTAATTCATTATATGGCCTCTCTAACATTCAAATCAGAAGGAAGAATATTAAAAAAGTAATTATACTTTTCAAAGTAAAGCTTTATGGGTAAATTGTATGCAAATCGCTGTCTAAATCAGGGCGGCATATCTTAAGCAGATCTAAAAGTTGCAAAGGCTTCCACCGCATCATTGATATGTAATCAACATAGATGTATGATTCTGCTCCTTACTTAGGCAAATTTGAATGGCAATACTCAAGTAGGTAATTGGTATTTATCACAATGGCTGATGTGGAGAAGCTATAATCTTGTTACGGGTGGAACCGGCCTGTCATAAATCAAGCTGCTTGGAGGTTACTGCAAGACTCTGTCACATTTTGGTTTCCAGATGCTTTTAATCACCTTTTTTAACCTTCACCTCATTTGTAATATGGGCGAATAACATTCAGGTCTTTGCAGGCCTCTTCTGCAGGTGTCTGTGCATGCAGGAAGAGAGCTGAGTGCCCTCACACCATTTGTCCACCCAGTGATGACAGCCCCTTTTCTCTAATCAAGATAGTTTAATGAGATTTTTTTTTTTCCTAAAATAGCACTAGGAATAAAACATGAAATTGATCATTTGTGTGCACCAGGGAAATCATGTCATTTGGAAAATAATTTAACAGGATTGGATGGTCCAGATTTACTGCCCAAACTGCAGTCGCCAGCTCTGGGGAACAGAGAGGGGAGAGCAGAGGGCATCGCAGTGGTGCCGCAAAAGCGTGGATGGGTGGAGGACACCCACCCGCATGTCCCTGGGGGACAGGTGCCACCCACCATCTGTGTCCCTTACAAATCCTTGCTGCTGCCCCAGGCATCAGGGAGCGGGTGCACATCCTCAGATCCCTCCGCCAGGTCCCGCCGTTGCAGCTGGGGCTGGGTCCCAGCGCTGGAGAGCTGTGGGGTCTGGCTGAGCCCTGTGGTGAGGTGGGCTGCGATGTGCAGGACTATGCAACTCGCTCTTCCCAGATTCATCTCCCCAGGTCCTGACTGTGACAGAAGCATCCGTACAGCCCCTGTGTCCCCATTGTCACACAACGCTGGGGACAGTAGGGTCCCACAGCACCTCTAGGGTGTCAGGGCTTCCCAAATACGCAGCAGCATCTCGGGCTGATGGGTCAGGCACCCCAAACATCCCCACCACCGCACACATCCCCGCACACAGAGGATTCACAAGCTAACAAGATTATTACAAGTTTCTCTGAGGGTCACTAGGACCAGCTGCTGGGACAGTGCAGGGCTGGTCGTGCTTAGCTGAGGGACCATCAACCCCAGGTCCCCACCACTGCTTAGGAATGAGCAGAGCTGGGTGCAAGTAGGAGCATACCTCTCCTCCAGGCAAGCGAGGCACGAGGTGCCCAAGATGCCAGGGCCCAATTCTGCCCAACCTCAGAGACACCCAGGCACCAAGCAGCCCATGGAAAACTGCTTCAAGTCACCAAAAAAGGAGCCAAGGGTCTCTCCTTTCTGTGCATTGAGCCTTTTCTGTGATGCCTGCACAGCTCCTGTCTGCTGACAGGTACACAGAGCTCCTCCCAGCACAGACTTTGGCATCCCCTGGTGTCCCTCACCCACAGGAGACATCAACATCACTACCTGCTGCCACGGGGCAGCTTCATGCACCCAGCCCTAACACCAAGCATGAATCTCAGTCAACTCTGCTCACCCTTTCAGAGACAAGATCCCCACTCTCTTTATTCATCTGAGTGCTGTGTGGGTTTTCTACTTCCTTTTGGGACACACAGAAACAGCTACCCCAGGAGACCACAGCTGGAGGTGCTGCTGGGATAAAGAGAGCTGCATCTTCCAGGCAAACATGCCCTGTGCCATCAGCATCTGCAGCCAGCCCAGCAGACCTCACCTGAGCTCCCAGTACTGAGCCCTTGCGCCAAACTGGGGAGAAGCAACTGCAGACCTGAGAGCATGCAAGGAGGCTGATGGCAGAGAAAAAAACAATTCAAGATGTCCTAAGTGACCTGAAGAGGATTCGCAGCTGAGAATAGGGCTGAAATGATTGCTGCCAGGTATTAATGCCATGCTATTTATTCCATGTTATTAGCAAGTGGTAATGTGCCATGCAGAGGTGAAAAGCAGACACAGAAAAGCGCGATGGAAATTCATCTTCTCCAGCACAAGGCAGTCATGGAGCTGAAGCAGTACACCACTGAGCACCACGAGCTCCAAGAGATCCAAGCATTTTAGGCACGGGAGAAATGAACATTTATTTCCTCCTCTTTCTTTTTTTTGGAAGGGGGGAGAGAGGTTACATTTTTCTGTGTCAGAAATACGCCGTGACATGAGAGAATCCATCAAATGACACTGCGTGTCAGGTCGTGTCACAACATCATTAAAACATTATATCTTGTTGATGAGGCTCTTGCCATCAATTCAGAGAATGACTGATTCGATCTGCAAAAAGTAGAAGTTTCTCTGCCCTGTTTGCAAGACAGCTGGCAGGTCTGCGAGAGGAAGCACTATTTCATATTCTATTTAGGACATTAAGCCTTAATTCCATTAGAAGATTCATAGCATAGCCAGCCTTAGATAGAGAGGTACTTCCATAGCTGGATGGATTTTTCCTACGACACCTGCACCACATGCTACATGAAGCCATTTGGAAAAAAAGCAAGCCTACCATCTTCCCAGCTCCTCTCTGAGAGCTTATCTCTCCCCCTAATACAGTTTAGTGCCAGGTTTTATAGACTGCTCATGCTGTCGCGAATGTTTGCTGGTATTCTGTTAACTTGATGTCTGGCTGTTCCAACACTATTCATTTAAGGCAAGCATCTGGCATGTAGCAACAAGATGGCTGATAGAATAAAATTAGGCAAGTTTATATGATTAACCATAGCTAGGAGCCAGCATCAGTCTCAGTTTATAAAAGGTTGTAATATATCCTGTAGGTTATTTATTGAATAGAGAGAAGCTGCTTTCACAGGTTGGGAGTACCCAGGGAAGCACACCTTTGGGTGCTGCTGTCAAGTGCTCCCGAGAGGATGCTGGTAGCCCCGAGGCCAAGCTTTGTGTGAGGTTGCAGAGGGACAAGTCACCATGCTTCAGAGCAGGGGTGGTGGTGGCACAGGATGGCTCTCTCTAACCTCTGCCCTGAACCAGCATAGGGAATGGAAACCTGGCCACCAAAAGTGGGCCCTATGTGAGCTTGGGATACCCGTCCTTCATCCCCATCTCACGTCTTGATGCCAGGACTAACTCCAGCCATCTGTGTGCCCTACCAACAGGGGCTCCTGCCTAGCAGGAGAGGCTGAGGTACCTCTCATCTTGTTTAGACCAGAGCGTGACAAACCTGGGGTACTGGATGCCTCCTCTGCCTTGGTTTGGTCTGATGGCAGGAGACAGCCCGAGTCCTGACACTGAGCAGGGAAAACATTTGCAAAGCATGTGCGCAGCCCAGGTCTGGAGGGGCACAGTGTAGGATGTCCTCCTGGCATCTCCTAGCAGCACCATCCGCAGCAGGCTCCTGGCTCTGCGGGGCCACCACAGACCCCGAGGCAGAGGCTCCTGGGGCTGTGGGTCACTCTGGCCAGCTGAAGACCTGCATTGAGTCTCTTGCTGCTGAGCACCCCAGCAGCTGCACTCCTGTTTAAATCAGTAGCCCTGATGGTGGTGGGCAAGACAGCTGGCAAGAGGGGGAGCGTGCTGGGCTGTCTCCAGGGCTGCCATGTCTGTACGACGTGAAAACCGTGCCCCAAAGTATCCTGCCCTAAATATGCCAACATAGTTGTGCTGGCGGAGGAGGGACATACTTGCCCCAATTGCTTTGCTGGGAAGGGCCAACATGGCCATCATCTGCCAGTCAGTCCCCCCAGGTCTGGGGGAACAGTCTGGAGGAAACGGGGTCCACACTCTCTGCAGGCTAGAGGTGTCTGTAATACAGGCACGGGGCAGGAAAATGGGTTTCCAAAACATTAGAGATTAAGAAATAACGAAAATGCAGGCTCTCAGCTGGACCATTCAGTTCTGCCAGTCTCAGTCTGTTTAATTTTGCTTTCGTGCCATTGCATTTCTTACCACAGTTCAACAAAATCTGAAACAAAAAGTCATCCTGAGCTGAGGAAAGCAGAGCTTGAGCTGTTGTTAAATAATAATTCCAATTTATTCCTTTCTTGCAAAAAGTTTTAGTTTTGAGGCAGAGTCATTTGCTGCAGAAAAAAAGAGGGTGGAAGAATACCTCTGCCTGATCTCAGCTCTGGGTCTCTCCTGGCACGGTCTCGGTATCGCGCTCGTCAGGAAATCAGACATCATCTACCATGCAATAGAGCAATGATTGATAACTGTGTAATAACACTGACCCAGAAAACCACACTTGTAATCTTCCCCTGATGAAGACTGCCTACATAAGTCGCATCAGAGTGTTTAAATGCCTCACCAGTCTTTAAAGTCGTTAATTGACCCAGCTAAGATGAAATGGTGTTCCTGAGGTTGCTGAGGAGGTCTCCGCCAGCACAGAACATGGCCATGGCTCTGGTCCACGCTGTGGTCACTGGTCACTTGCACGTCCTGTGGGCTTTGCTGGGCTCTCCATCCACAGGTCATGGTTCCACGATGTGTTGTTACTCATTTCTCCGTCACGGTCCTCCTCCCTTCCCCATCTCCCCATGACGCTCCCATTCCTGGGCGCAGAAACCTTTCCTCGTCAGCAGCCCCCCATCTCTGATGGGTGACCCACCCTGCAGCCTGGAGGTCGGAGGCTGGGAACTAGGAAACAAGGAATTTTCAAGTGAGACCGAACAGTGGCCAAGAATTTCTAAATAAACACTGTGAGCAGCTCTCTTCTCATTTATTACAAATGAACTAACAGTGTGCCGAGCTCTGTGCCGGGGTCGCTCAGTCGGTCTGTCTGCCTCTCCGTCTCCCATAGCCCTCCAACTGGGTTATCTATTTACCTATCTATTTACATGTATTTCTTTTCCCAGTGAATTATGTCAGGGAGACAGTAAAGTGTTATGTATTTGCAAGCCCCATAATCTTTAAAAGCACAGTGATGCATGCTCCAGATGAGAAAAGAGCCTCCATCCACTATGTTAATAGATAGCATTAGGGCAATAATGAAAAGCACTTGAGACAAGTAAGCCCCTATCAAAAGCTGAGTAATAGAGATGCACAGAATGAATCACAATGCACCTCCTCTGCAAAAGATATTAAGACGTCTGCTTTAGTGCAGGGTCTATTCACTCCAACAGCTGCTTCATTTCTCTGATTAAAATGGGAGTGGGGATAGCTTTTCCAGCCATTTCCCCTTTTATCCAGTACCTTACACACACGCAGACTCGCACTCACGATGTACACACAGCAGAGCCAGCACGCCGCGCTGCCAGGTACACCCTGGGCACGTACAGGGTAGGACAAAACCCCCCGCACGCAAGGACACAAGCGACGTAGGCATGTGCTTGCACACTGCCACAGACATATGGGAGCTACATCTTCTCATATATATGCAGCTCCCAGACACACACGGGCACCTTCAGACCTTCTGCTGTACGTGGATACACACACACGCCCAACAGACCTTCAACGGGTGTCCCACGCTGCGCACACACAGGCGCACACGCGGCCCCGCACGCACAGTTCTCTGACTCTCCCTTCCCCACCACGCATCCCGTGCTCCCACCCTCGCCCCACCATGGGGGTCTGGGCTGCAGAGAGCCTCTCCCCCTGCCCGCTCACAGCCGTGCACCCAGGTCCTGATGTGCAGCGAGCAGGGGAAGCCAGAGGGGCAGGGGGCTGCCAGGGGAGATAAGGGTCGAGCATCCGCGATGCAGGAGGACGTGGCTGGGAAATCAGACTCTGCCATGAATGGAGGAGTTGGCAGGTACAGGATGGGGTTAGCACATCCATGGTGGAACCATGTTGGAGATACCGGGCACTGAGTGCACAGAGGAGGGAAATGTCCTGCTGCAATGCCTACAAGGGCTCTTTGGTGGCCTGGACTTGACCCATGGATTTAGCATCCACCAGCAAGTGTTCAGTGCCATTGCTGAAGCTTGAGACGCCATCTGGGAGAGTTGCTTCAAGACACAGAGCCAAGTGCCAGGCCCTGCTCTGGAGGCACCGGTGGGAAGGGGATAAACCCACGCCATGGGGACGATGAGGTGCTGGTACAGCTCACAGCTGCACCAGCAGTGCCAGCCCGGCCTTTGCCATGAGTACCAGGGGCTTCAGAGCAGGAACATGAAAAGGCAGGACCAGAGGTTGGAGCCACAGGTCTGTCTCTTGCTGTTGGCTCCCTGCTGCTGCCAGCCAAGGCTCTCGCCATGCTGCAGGTCTGTGGGCAAACCCTGCCGGGGCCCACGTGAGCTGGGTCATAGTCTGCCTCCACGGCATATAAGCTGGGGAGCCTGGAAACTGGTGATGCTGAGGGTCTTCCTGGGGTATCCTACACTTATAAAACCTGTTCCCATCTCACTGCTTACCCCGGGCACGGCACAACACAGATGAGCATCCTCAGATGCACATTACTAACCAGCAAACCCCTGGCTTAGTCCGCGGGCAAGGCGGTAGCAAGAGCAGGAGATTGAGACAAACAGCAGGAATATGCAGCCTGATAGTCGCTAACAGCCGTAAACAGTTGGGATATTATGCCTGCCATCAGCTTAGGCTCATTTCTATTTACCAAAGACACACATGAGGGTAAATCATTCTGCCCTGTCCACTGTGGGCTTCGTACACCTTCCCCACCAGCATCTGGAAAGGGCTGGTGTTGCAAGAGCTGTGGATCAGCGCCTGGTCCATCCCAATAATTCCCCAGTCCTTGCACTGTGCCATGGGCAGGGATGCTCTGCTGGCCCTCACCCCTGCGCAGGGGTATTTCTTCCTCAGGTTTTGGAAGCGGCAGCCAGGAAGAGCAGACGGGCATCAGCGGTGACAAAAGTGCCCCTGGCTGCGGCAGGGAATAGCCCTGGAGAGGCACGAGCCCCCCGGCGAGGGGGAGAGGGGCTGTGGGGGTGCAGCAAAGGGCTGGCAGAAATGGTGAGAGCAGAGCTGTGTCGAGGTGCTGCACCCACCGTTTCCCCTTCTGCGCCCCGGTACCCAGGCTGCTGCTGCTGGGCTTCTTCAAGACTCGTGCAGCACGCAGGAGAGAGGAAGCAGCAGCGAAGCGCTGCAGTGACGACAAGCCCCGGAGGAATGCCATCACCAGGTGAGAAAGAAAAGCAACGCAACTGGTGCCTTAGGCCCAGAGCGAGCGAGAACCGGGAGAGACACGCGGCGCAGCATCGTCTCCGAGCCGAGACAGAGGGCACGAGTCCTGCAGCGGGGACAAGCACGGCGCGCAGCACGGCTCTGCCAGCACCCTCACGTCTCCGCGCCGGCTCTGCCCACCCGCTCGGTGCTTGTTTGGGCCGGAGGGGAAGGCAGGCTGCCAGGAGCCCGGTTATCGGGCTGGCAGTCGGCCCGCGCCTGCCCTGGGAGGCTCCGCGTGCGGGAGCAGAGCCGGGCTGCTCGCGGCGTGGGCCGGCGGGGAGGGGCGGTGGGGAATTGGGAAGGGCTCGAGCTGACCCCTCCGTGGGACACCACTGGGGCAGGACAGCTGGGTGCTCCTCCTTGATCTGCTGCAGGGGGTTCAGGAGGCATGGAAAAGGATTTTCCCCATTTGTCAGCTTTTGTGATGCCCAGGACAAGTGTTTGCTGTGTGGTTGCACAAAGGCGCATGCAGATCCTCCCTGGGGAGTCACCTGGGCAGGGAGAGGGTGGGTGCATGCCCCTCAGACCTCGTGCTTCGCTAACACTGATGGCTACAGAGCAGTGTCTCGGGGCCATCCCTGAGGCCCGTGGGTCAGCTCCAGAGGAAGATGCTCCAGGACTGGTGTCCCACTGAGCTCAGATTTGGGAGTTGGACTAGCCTCACAGGAGCACAATTTTGTGTGCCAGCCTATACTAAAGCTTTTTACCAAGAGCTCAGCTCTAAAGCTGAGAGCCTTGTCAGGAAGAAAGTGCAGTGAGGGACACCGAGGTGACAGGAATGGCGCAGACATCCCCACTCGCATGCCCAATTCCAGGTACTGACCCCTACCCCAAAGCTGAGCATGCTGTGCATCCCCTTGCACAGAGAGGTTGTCCCCATGGTCCCTGCCGAGCCATCCTCCTTGAGGCAAGGGGCCAGGGGTGTGCCGTGCTCTCCAGTGAGCCCTGCTCAGAAGGTCAGCAGAGCCTGGCTTCTCATCCTCTCTCCATGCATTAGGGGGAAATGTAGTTTGTAGCCATTCAGCAGCAGATAGGACCAAAAGAAGGGAGGACCCCAGAGAGGATGAGGCAGATCACTGACAAGAACCAGGTGGAGGAAGCAGCTGATGTGGTGTTCATCCATCTCCTGAAGATGGTTCAGGTGCAACCACACATCTGTGGGTTCTGGCCATGTCCCCTGAGGTGCTGAGCAGTTGTAGTGGCAGTGCATCTCCAGCCACTTGGTAGCCCAGCGTGTGCAGTCTGGTCCGTAAGCCTCCTAGCATCAGCCATGTCCGAGGCGGACACAAGTCAGGCGAATCCTGGGGAGATGGGCAAAGATGTGGCAGGTCGTCCGAGGGCTGCAGCTAGTGAGCAGAATGCGAGCAGAGTGTTTAACAGCCTGTTACAGACCGGGTGCAGGGCGTTAAACCTCCCCATGTTTGCATTTCTCATGTGTGTGCTACCAGCAACAAGCCCTCACACTGCCGAGCCCTTCGGCGGTCTCCGAAGTCACAAAACCCCGGGACAGTCAGGGGAGGAGGCTGCCGTGTCCGCTGGCACCTCCGAGACGCCCAGGAAAAGGCAGCGAGGCCTCAGCGGGGAGCTTCAGCACGGCGTCTGCTGCTGACTGCCAAAATTAACATCACTGACAAAAGGCACGATCCTGAAATTGCACCACCAAACAGATGGATCGCTGGAGTATGGGAGGCCTCGTAATGGAAAAGATGAGTAATTCAAGGAGAGAGTCTAGTGCCAGCTATCCAAGTGCCTGGCTGCGGGAGCAGGCTGGGAACCTGGAGTACTGCCTGTCGCAGGGCTGGCTTCCTCCAGCTCTCCCCCAGAACCTGCCGGCACGCTGCCGGCCCTGCTGAGGATGCTGCGGGCATCGCGCGGAGCGGGGGGCCGTGCCCGGCTCCCCTGGCCCGGGCTGGGGGTCCATCCCCAGCCGTGCACGGGACCAAGGCAGCTGCCTGCGTCCTGCCTTCGTCGCGCTGACGTGGGCGTCGTGGCGGGGAGCCGTGATCGCGTACTTGGAGCGGCTGCGCTGCGAGGAGACGATGCTTGTGATCTCTCCGTAACCCCTGCCATTTCCCTCCGCGGAAAGCCAGGAATATGCAGAATATCCAGCCGGCTTTTTTCCAGCAGAGGAAAGGAGGGGTAGTAGGAGTGCCCTTGTATTGCTACACTTTAAATATCCCAACGAAATGCCTCCCAAACACAACCCCCAGCCACCAACTGGCTCTTTGAGCACCCAGTTCTCGGCAAAATCCTCACACTGAGACCTGTGGGAGCTGGCTCAGCCCTTCGCTATGAAGTGACTCACGAGAAGATCAGAGAAAGTGTCACTTTCTTCTGGCACTGAACAGCGAGATGGATGAAAACAGGGACAGGCACCCTCCCCTAGCCACCACTGTCCTTGCTGCCCAGGAGCATCCTTGCTGCAGCCCGCAGAGCTCATCCCAGGATGAGAAGAAGGGGCTGGGATCCGTTGCTGGGATCGCACAGATCCTGCCAGCACTGCTACAGTGATTTTACACTCACAGCAGAGAAACAGGCACACCCCCTCGTCCCCTCTAAAACAAGCAGGACCTAACCCCCCTGCCACCACCACAGCTCACCCTGGCTTGCCAGTAGACCTGGGATTATTTTTTTTTATTATTTTTAAGTACAAGTGCACTGAAATAATCCATTTTTCAGTACTATGACTTGCTACATGAAGGTGACGGAGCAGGTTTCTTCTGGACACCTGAAACAGGAACTAATGTGGAAAAAGGAGTTTGCTGGGTTTTCGACAGAACATTCGACCTGTTCCTGCTGCCCACCCCCGAGCGCCAGCATCACCTCCAGCAGAGACCTCCAGCCCGAGGCCACGCTGGGTCGCACGGGGACGTCAGCACCAGGGCACGACTCTGCGTCACTGGGCACGGGGTTATTTTGCTGTTTGGCCCATGCCCTGCTCAGCTCTCCCTGCAAGTCCCACCTGATGCACTGGAGGAGAGTTTAGAGGGTTCAGCATCCAGGCTTGGCTTCTCTGCTCTTTTAAAGCTCCCGAAAAAAAGGGCAAGAAAGCGAGGGAGGCATAAATCCTTTGCTAGCGTGAAGCCCCTTATCTTCGACTGACGCCTTGCAGTGCGTAATGGCCGATATATCCAGGGGCCACCCATCGTGCTGCAGGGGTCGCGGCATCGAGGTGTGCTTTGCCGCGTGCTGGCTGCGCTCGTGCTGCTCTCCACACCCCAGCCCCACCAGGGAGG